>Ga0208829_100004_pt1 | contig 124082 bp, 107 predicted proteins | sample LakMenEpi19Jul08_FD_150714 | JGI IMG/M metagenome (GOLD analysis project Ga0208829, IMG submission 150714) | Freshwater microbial communities from Lake Mendota, WI - 19JUL2008 deep hole epilimnion (SPAdes) | ecosystem: Environmental > Aquatic > Freshwater > Lake > Epilimnion/Euphotic zone ... | reverse complement strand
TGATACTTATCTAGGTTTAGATGATGTTAATGTTCTAACATCTGGCTCATCTAGTACCGAGTCCGCATCTTTCAACCTAAGTCAAACTTTAGCTGCTGGAAATTATTACTTATTCGCTAAAGCTGATAGTGGAAGCACTATTACTGAAAGTGATGAAACTAACAACGTTTATTATCAAGCAATTACCGTTGTTGAAGCATCAAAACCAGATTTAATTATCAATAGTATTTCAGCCACGTCAGCAACAGCAGGAACTTCTCTCAACTTCACCTACAACATTAAAAACCAAGGTGCGGGGAATGCAGGTGCTAACTATACAGGCTTCTATCTATCCACAGATACAACCTTAGATAGTAGTGATACTTATCTAGGTTTAGATGATGTTAATGTTCTAACATCTGGCTCATCTAGTACCGAGTCCGCATCTTTCAACCTAAGTCAAACTTTAGCTGCTGGAAATTATTACTTATTCGCTAAAGCTGATGGTGGAAGCACTATTACTGAAAGTGATGAAACTAACAACGTTTATTATCAAGCAATTACCGTTGTTGCAAGTGATAATACGGACTGGTTTAGTATCAATCTTCGGGATGCTCAATTGATTACTTTAACTCGTAGTCTCGCAACTGATGGTAATTTGAGCCGCAATGATATGATTGCTCTATTCCGTGACGCTAAAGATAGTGCAGTAATTGATGCCAATGAGTTGACTGATTTACGGACTATTGTTAGTAATGCAACTCTCTTTACCATGCAAGATTATGTTCGGGTTCTCTCGGACTATGTGGTTAATGGGAATACTGCAAATCAGTGGTGGACAGGAGGAGGAACTACCCGGACTAGTTTAGGTAATCTGTATGCGGGTAGCAGTGATATCCAAATGGAGAAACTTGTGGGTAAATGGTTCTTAGGAACTGACCGCCCCGACCTACGGACTGAGGGGGATATTGCTAATCAGGGCAGTGGCTCTTATACTGGTACTAAGACTTATAGAGCGGTGAGTGGGTCTTTGTTCCAGAATGGTATTAGTGCTGATGATGTTAAGCAGGGAGCGGTGGGAGATTGCTATTATGTAGCAACTTTGTCTTCTATTGCCATGGAGAAGCCTAATTACATCCAAAATATGTTTATTGACAATGGCGATAATACCTACACTGTGCGCTTTTTCAATAATGGTGTAGCGAATTATGTCACGGTCGATAACTATCTACCCACTAATTCTTCTGGAAGTCTAATTTACGCTAGTTCTGGTCAGTCATACAATAATTCCAATAACGAATTATGGGTGGCCTTAGCAGAAAAAGCTTATGCTCAATTAGCAGAGTCGGGTTGGAGTCGTCCTAGTAATGTTAATAATGGTTACGGTTCTATTGAAGGTGGTTGGATGGATTATGTTATCAAGCAGATAACAGGTTTAAATTCAACTTTCAACAGTATTCTGAATATGAATGAAACTCAGTTAATTAATTTGGTTAATTCCAATCAGATATTAACGGCTGGTTTTGTGAATGGGGGAGGCTATGGTGTTTACAATAGTCATGCCTATACCATTACTGCTTACAATTCTACAACTGGTAAGTTTAATTTACGTAATCCTTGGGCAACTAGTCATGCTGATGTAACTTGGGCTGAGTTGACTACTCTTAAAGCTTATATCATATACTCAAATACCTAGTCTCATTGGCGGATTTTATTTCGATAATTTGCGGTACAGATAAAGTATTCATCTGTACCGATTTTTTTTGATACGTAGGTTGGTGTTAAAAATTGTTGTTATAGTAAGGCTGGCACAAATTCCTGTTAAATGGATACAGTCCATAATCTCTCGTCAATGCAGCTTACTTTTAATAATCTTAATCAAATTTGGTCCTATGTATTCACCGAAACCCTCAAACGCTTGGGTTTAAATTGTGCTGTCATTTGTCCTGGTTCTCGTTCTACACCCTTAACTGTGGCTTTTGTCCAACAAATACCCGTTATTGAAGTTATTCCCATTTTAGATGAACGTTCAGCGGCTTTTTTTGCTTTGGGACAAGCAAAAGCAACGGGAAAACCTGTGGTATTAGTTTGTACTTCTGGAACTGCGGGAGCGAATTTTTATCCAGCGGTAATTGAAGCTAGGGAAAGTCGCGTACCTTTATTAATATTAACCACCGACAGACCAGCAGAATTGCGAAATTGTCATTCTGGCCAAACTATTGACCAAGTAAAATTATACGGTAATTATCCCAATTGGCAAACGGAATTAGCTACACCCTCCCTAGATATGGGAATGTTAAGTTATCTCAGACAAACGGTAATTCACGCTTGGGAATGTTGTCAATTTCCCAATTCTGGCGCAGTACATCTAAATATACCCTTTCGTGACCCTCTCGCGCCCATTCCCGATGGTACAGATTTTACTTTAGATGTGGAAGATTTTTTTGGGGGTATAGTTTCCACCCCGTTACCAATTACCAATTACCAATTACCAATTACCAATTACCAAAAAGGCATTATTATTGCTGGTGTAGCTCAAGGACAAAACCCTGATCAGTATTGTAGAGCGATCGCTAATCTTTGTCAAACTCTTCAATGGCCTGTTTTAGCTGAAGGACTTTCTCCTGTCAGAAATTATGCAAATTTAAATCCCTATTTAATTTCTACCTATGATCTTATTCTCAGAAATCAGCAACTTGCCAAAGAATTAACCCCAGAAATAGTAATTCAAATTGGAGAAATGCCCACAAGTAAAGAATTACGTAATTGGTTAATTATTACTAATCCTCAACGTTGGCTTATTGATAAATGTGATCAAAATTTAGACCCAATACATGGAAAAACTACACATTTAAGAATATCAATAACAGAACTTGAAAATTTAAAATTTAAAAATTTAGAAGAAAATAAATATTTACAAAAATGGTGTAAAGTCGAAAAAAAAGTTAGAAAAAATATTGATGATTATTTTACAAATCTAAATGAATTAATTGAGAGTAAAGTCCCTTGGTTAATTTCCCAAATTCTGCCACCAGAAACACCAATTTTTATTGCTAATAGTATGCCAGTGCGAGATGTAGAATTTTTCTGGAAACCCAATAATTTAAGAATTAAACCTTATTTTAATCGGGGTGCAAATGGTATTGATGGTACACTTTCTACTGCTTTAGGAATAGCACATCATCAGCAAAGTAGTGTAATGTTAACAGGAGATTTATCTTTATTACATGATACCAATGGATTTTTAATCAGTAATAAATTTAGCGGACATCTGACAATTATCCTTATTAATAATAATGGGGGAGGAATTTTTGAAATGTTACCTATTTCTCAATTTAATCCACCTTTTGAAGAGTTTTTTGCTACTCCCCAAAATATTGATTTTTCCCAATTATGCGCTACTTATAATGTAGAATATCATTTAATTAGTGCTTGGGAAGAATTGCAAAATTATTTAAAGCAATTACCAAAAACAGGAATTAGGGTTTTAGAGGTAAGGACAAATAGAAAAAGAGATGTAATCTGGAGAAAGGAAAATTTAGTAAAGTTTGCTAACTATGATTTTTAAATGTCAAAATTTAACAAGATATTATGGAAGTTAAAATGAATAATCAAACGCAGATAAACGCAGATAAACGCAGATGCACAAGTGCTAATTTAATAGATTTCGTGATTCTGGGCTGCTTTACATGAAAATTGGTATAAACTAAAAATTCTTGTAGATCAAAATTTGTTAACTAAAATCAAGTTATTATGTCTAAGGTTCTTGTCTCCGATCCAATTGATCAGGTAGGGATTGATATTCTTTCTCAAGTGGCCACGGTTGATGTCAAAACTAGCTTGAAGCCAGAGGAACTCAAAGCTATCATTGGTGAATATGACGCGCTAATGATCCGTTCAGGAACTCGCGTTACTCAGGAAATTATAGAAGCTGGCACAAAATTAAAAATTATTGGCCGTGCCGGTGTGGGGGTAGATAATGTTGATGTTCCTACAGCTACTCGCAAAGGAATAGTTGTTGTTAATTCCCCAGAGGGTAATACTATCGCTGCTGCTGAACATGCCTTAGCGATGATGTTATCCTTATCTCGTCATATTCCCGATGCTAACGCTTCTGTAAAACGTGGTGAATGGGATAGGAAAAGTTATGTTGGTTCGGAAGTATACAAAAAAACCCTCGGCGTTATTGGTTTAGGAAAAATTGGTTCTCATGTTGCTAGTGTCGCTAAAGCTATGGGAATGAAACTCCTAGCTTATGACCCATTTATCTCTACAGAAAGGGCTGAACAACTAGGTTGTCAATTGGTGGAGTTAAATTTATTATTCCAGCAAGCTGATTATATCACTTTGCACATTCCCAAAACTGCGGAAACTGCCAATTTAATCAACGCTAAAACTTTGGCCTTAATGAAACCCACCACCAGGATTATTAACTGCGCCCGTGGTGGTATTATTGATGAAGCGGCTTTGGCTGTAGCAATAAGAGATGGTGTAATTGCTGGGGCTGCCTTAGATGTATTTGATTCCGAACCATTGGGCGACTCCGAATTGCGATCGCTGGAAAAAGGTATAATTCTCACGCCTCACCTCGGTGCTTCTACTGCTGAAGCCCAGGTTAACGTAGCCATAGACGTGGCTGAACAAATTCGAGATGTGTTATTAGGACTACCTGCCCGTTCCGCTGTGAATATTCCTGGACTAGGACCTGATATCCTAGAAGAACTCAAGCCCTACATGGAATTAGCGGAAACCTTGGGGAATTTAGTTGGTCAACTCACCGGCGGTAGAGTCGAAACACTTAATGTTACACTACAAGGAGACCTGGCAACTAATAAAAGTCAACCTTTAGTGATAGCTGCCCTAAAAGGACTACTTTATCAAGCTCTGCGGGAACGAGTGAATTATGTCAACGCCACTATAGAAGCTAAAGAACGCGGTATTCGAGTTATTGAAACACGGGACGCTTCTGCACGGGATTATGCTGGTTCATTACATCTGGAGGCCACAGGGACTTTAGGTACACACTCTGTTACAGGGGCTTTGTTGGGTGACAAGGAAATTCACTTAACAGATGTTGACGGTTTTCCCATTAACGTTCCCCCCAACAAATATATGCTGTTTACCCTTCACCGCGATATGCCCGGTATTATTGGTAAACTTGGTTCTCTACTCGGCAGTTTTAATGTTAATATTGCTAGTATGCAGGTAGGTCGGAAAATCGTTCGTGGTGATGCTGTTATGGCTTTGAGCATTGATGATCCTTTGCCCGATGGAATTTTAACGGAAATTAAAAAAGTAGATGGCATTCGGGACGCTTATACCGTCACACTTTAGTTCTAGGCTATGATTTTTGTGATTGATTTGATGAAAATCGTTAAGTGTCTTTAACTAAAGGTCAATAACTCAGGACTAAAGCCACTGAGCTTGTAGGAGAGTTGAATCATAACACTCTTGTGGTGCGGGCATCTTGCCCGCTAGATATGTACCTCATAACACCGGGAATTGCTGTATCTTGTTAATAATATTGCTTCGGGTAAAACATCTTAACTGTCTTGAGCAAGGAGACTAAACAGGTTTGCTAGTTCCTGGGATTATATCCATTTAAAAACTAGCTTAATTCTCACGGTGGTTAAAATCACTTCTGTTGCTTCTCTTTTAAAGACTAAAACTGCTGATTTTTCCACTTAACGGATATCGTGATCAATGATCTTTGATAATCATAGTTTAATTTAATATTTAATATAAATACAAATTATCCTGATCATAAGAAATCATAATTTGTTTTGAATCTGTTACCAATCTAAAATCTAAAACTATATGACAAACACTTGGTGGGAACTCAATATTTTATCTGAACCAGACTTAGAAGATACTATATTTTGGCGGTTAGAAAAATTTGGCTGTCGTGGTACATCAGTAGAAATCAAGGGTAATGTTTCCTTAGTCAAAGCTTATTTACCGAGCTTTAAAGTAGACTTACTAGATTTATCTGCCTTATCCCTATGGCTACGTCAAGATGCCCTCTGTGTAGGACTCCCCGCACCAACCCTAAATTGGGGTTTAATCAACGAAGAAGACTGGTCTAGTAGCTGGAAACAACACTGGAAACCTGAAGAAATAGGCGATCGCTTTCTGATTAATCCCGCTTGGTTACCTCTACCCCAATCCTCTGATCGGTTAGTAATTCGTCTTGATCCAGGTGTAGCCTTTGGTACGGGTAATCATGCCACTACTCAATTATGTTTAGAATCCCTAGAAATGCGCTTTGCTGAAGTTCCCCAATCTTTCACGGTTACGAAAGAAAAAGGAGAACCGTTAATCATTGCTGATATTGGTTGTGGTTCCGGTATTCTAGGCATTGGAGCTATATTACTAGGTGCTGGTAAAGTCTATGCTGTTGATAACGACCCTTTAGCTGTCAGATCCACTTTTAGTAATCGAAACCTGAATGATATTCGTCCAGATTCTTTAGTTCCTCTTGAAGGTAGTGTAGACATGGTAAAGAAAATAATTAGTCAACCAGTGGATGGTATTGTTTGCAATATTTTAGCTGATGTAATTATTGAACTAATGCCAGAAATGACCGCCATTACTAAATCTAGCAGTTGGGGTATATTTAGTGGTATTTTATTAGAACAATCCAAAGGTGTTATTGATGCTTTAGAACAGAATGGTTGGATTGTTGCTACTCTTTGGAAAAGAAAAGAATGGTGTTGTTTAAATGTCCGTCGTCGTTAATAATTAGTGACCTGAAGTTAAAAGTCAAAAGTAATAGGTCATCAATCTTTTAGCACTTAATAATTGACATTTAGTGTTTGCGTAGCGTCCTGAAGGGATAACTCAGTTGAGTAGGTTGGTTTATGTTAACCTGTACTAGAAGTTCTTTACAATTCCCAATCTCATGGTATTAGATTATCAAAACACATTTAAACCTGAAAAAGTCTATGATGTAATTATAGTTGGGGCTGGCCCTATTGGTTTAGCAACTGCCATTGGTCTATACCAGCGCGGTATCGAAAATATATTAGTTATTGATCAAACTCGTAGCTTTCGTCAAGTTGGGCAAATCATAGACCTTCTTCCTAATGGATTAAAAGCTCTCAAAGGTTTAAGTGTTAATGCTTATACATCCGTAGCACAAACTACGTTATCTAATCAGCAAAATTCCCCTGGAAATCCTTCTGTATGGTCTATCAAAAATTTTCAAGGACAATTAATTTTGTCAATTCCTCTCAGTTTTGATAACTGGTTTCAAGAATATGGTGAAGGACGAGTATCAATAGCTTGGTATGAATTACAAACTATCCTCAGAAACCTTTTACCTCCAGAACGGGTAAAAGCTAATCACCGTTGTATTAATGTCATAGATGAGCCAGAACTCAACTGTATACGGATAGATTGTGTTTCTGATCTCAGTATTGCAGCCAATCCCTACGCTCATTGGACAGAAAATCAAACCACTGATGAAAATTCACAACAAAATCTAGATACTATTTCTCCCACATTAACAACAACATCTTTCCATGCTAAATTAATTATTGGTGCAGACGGAATTAACTCAACTGTTCGGCAAATAATTTACCAAAATACTCCTAATATACCTTTTGCTAAACCTGAATATTCTGGATTTACAGCTATATCTTGTTCTGATATAATTGATATTCCAGAAGCAATACAAACAGAAATAGAATCCAGATTTTTAAAAAATTCATTACTTGTCACCATTAATGATGATCAAATATCTAGAAATTCTAATTATTATAATCATCTCAGGATGATTTTATCATCTAGAAATGGTCAATTTAGATATATTCTGCATTTACCTATACCTCTAGAATCTGTAGAAGGAAAAGCCGGAACTGATTTAATAAATTTAGCTCGACAAGAAATAGAAAAAGCTAACTTTCCTGATGCCCTCCAACAATTAGTAAATCTCTCTCCTCCTGCTAATATGAAGCAGCGTCCTTACTACATTCATCCTGTTATCCATAAATTTAATGACACTACCATTCAACCAACCTGGAATCAACAGCGAGTTGTCTTAATTGGTGATGCTGCTCATGGTATGCCTCCTTTTATGGCTCAAGGAGGAAATCAAGGTTTAGAGGACGCATTAACAATTGTCAAACTCATTGCTAAAATTGCTAAAAATAATGATTGGGATCATCTGCAAGTTATAGCTGAAGCTTTTGCAAACTATGAACGTTTGCGTCGTCCATTTATGGAGTATATTCAATCAGCGACATTGACCGGATTTCCCCATTCATCACCTCAACAATGGCAAGATTATAACCAAAAAGTTTATGGTCGTGATTTTGCCGATTTTTAATTTACATTTATCAAATTATTTCATCCATGAATAACTCAGTCCCAGAATATAATCCCAATAGCATAGCCGAAAAAAATGGCAACTTTATGGGATTACCATTTGATTATAATTCAGCTAATTTAATTATCTTGCCTATCCCTTGGGAAGTCACTGTTTCTTATGGTGCAGGAACGGCAAACGGACCAGAGCGAATTTTAGATGCTTCACTGCAAATAGATTTATTTGATTTTGATCATCCTGACGGTTGGAAACAGGGAATATTTATGGTAGAAATTCCCCAGGATATGATCACTAAAAATAACTATTATCGTCAAGAAGCAGCTAAAATTATTGAACGTCAATCCGTAGGTAAATCTCTTACAGATTCACCAAATTTAACTTCTATCCTCGCAGCAATTAACCAAGCAGGAGAAGAAGTGAATCAATGGTTATTTAGCCAATCACAAGCAGCAATGAATCAAGGTAAACGAGTGGCTGTTATTGGTGGTGATCATAGTTCACCATTAGGTTATTTTCAAGCTTTAGCTAATCAATATCATCAGTGGGGAATTTTACATATTGATGCCCATGCAGATCTACGTAATGCCTATGAGGAATTTGAGTTTTCTCATGCGTCTATTATGTTTAATGCCATGAAAATACCGCAGATTTCTAAATTAGTTCAAGTAGGTGTGCGAGATATTTGTTATGATGAAGTCCAAATAATTAATCAATCAAATAATCGCATTATTGGTTATTATGATTCTGTAATTAAACAACAACTATACTCTGGTAAAACTTGGTTAGATTTATGTCGAGAAATCATCAATCATTTACCAGAAAAAGTTTATATTAGTTTCGATATTGATGGTTTAGATCCCAAACTTTGCCCAAATACAGGTACTCCTGTCCCAGGAGGACTGGAATTAGAACAAGTTTATTGTCTGTTCCGTGAACTTGTAAATAGTGGTAGAAAAATTATTGGTTTTGATGTTTGTGAAGTCGGTGATGCTGAATGGGATGGAAATGTCGGTGCCCGAATAGTTTATAAATTAGCAAATTTATTTGACTTATCTCAAAAGTAGAGAATAGGTCAGGGAAGAATATTTTCTTTTTTCTTCCCAATTATCATTCGGCATTTTGGCATGACAGGGAAATATATCTATGATATATTTAAGCAATTGTATAAACAGATAATATTGGCAACAGTCAGCAAGAACTAAATTAGCGTTTTTGTGGACTTTTGCTGTGTCTAGAGTCTTAACAACCTATTGAATTTTATTCATAATATTTGTTGCAATATCAAGGTGTAATACCATTCAAGCTATTATTGGGGACGGGATCAAACCCGTCCTTTATTTTTATCTATAAAAATCATTTCTTATCAGATTTTATGATATTTGTATACATACCATAGGAAGATGCTAAAAATAGATAATAAAAGTTAGATTAATTCGGGATGTTGTTATGCACTGGATTTAAGTCAAGGTTTGGTTGTCAACCAAACCTTTTTTATTGACTATAAAATTCCCGACTTTTTCAAGAAATGTTAATTACCGTTCCTAGTTCATCCTCTAATTTGATGTTAGCGAAGTTACTTTAAGATTTTTGACGCTTCTTTTCCCCTAGTCGCTTCATGCTTCCTGCTTGTTTGTGGGTACTTGACACTCTGCGGTCTAAAGAAACGCAGATTCTTTAATACTTGCTTAAAAAGGATAGTTAATAGACGCTCAAAACAACTACCACTACGGCAGGTATTGCAATTGCGCTTACTTTTGGATTTATTTATTGCTTTCCGAGTCCATCAATTTGTAGTGTTAAACGCTCAATGTCTTACCATTACTTGTTTACTCAGGCTGCGGCTATACCAAGACGAATAAATCAGGGGGTTTCTCCTTAACAAAACACTTCTTGGCGTTGATGTACATTGAGAGTAGGGACTGCCGCGAGAAGTTCAAAACTTTACCCAACCATAAAAAATACTTTTCATAATTTCCGCAGACGTGACATAAAGTGCAATAATTGCCATTAAAATGAGGACAAAACTAAAAGGTAAGGCTTGAAAACCCAACACAGACGCTAAAGGAGTGTAGGGAATAATTAACGTAATTAAAGCGATCGCCATTGTAGCACTGAACAAATATGGACTCGGTTTACTGTGGAAAATAGATTGACGAGTGCGAATTACTAACACAATCATAGATGCAGAAATAACCGATTCCATAAACCAACCCGTCCTGAATTGTGCTGAATCTGCGTGTAGTAAAAATAGCAATGCCCCAAAAGTAAGATAGTCAAATACAGAACTCAATAACCCAAACACCAACATAAACTTACTGATAAAATGAATGTCCCATCTGCGGGGTTTACTGACCAATTCCTGATCCACCCTATCAGCAGCAATAGTCATTTCTGGAAAATCCGTGAGGAGGTTAGTTAGTAAGATTTGTTTAGGTAATAAAGGTAAAAAAGGCAACATTAGAGACACACCTGCCATACTAAACATATTCCCAAAATTGGCACTAGTAGCCATAAATACATATTTTAGAGTATTGGCAAAAGTGGTTCTTCCGGCTTTGATTCCCCCCAATAACACATCCAAATCCTTCTGCATGAGGACAATATCTGCCGCTTCCTTAGCCACATCTACAGCGGTATCAACGGAAATGCCTACATCCGCAGCGTAAAGTGCAGAAGCATCATTAATCCCATCACCCATATAGCCTACAACATTTCCGGCTTTTTTTAATGCCACAATAATCCGTTCTTTTTGATTTGGTTCTATTTCTGCAAAGATATTCACCTGATTTACCTGATGTACCAAAGCTGCATCACTGAGTTTTTGGATTTGAGATCCGGTCAATAGCTTAGTTTGCAATAATCCCACCTGCTGACTAATACTAGCAGCAACAGCATGACTATCACCAGTAATCATTTTTAGAGTAACACCCAAATTTGCTAAATCAGTAATTGTGGTTTTGATGTCTGATCTGGGGGGATCATATAAAGCCAAATAGCCCAAAAAAGTAAAATTAATTTCATCTTTAAGAGTGATATGATTAGTATTTAAAGTCCGATAAGCAACGCCCAAGGTGCGAAAACCTTGACTACCCAGATCTTCATATTTTTGCTGGATTTGCTGCCGTATTGGTGCGATATCAATAACTTGATTTTCTGCCATTTCTACCGTAGTACAGATATCAAGAATATTAGAAATTGCCCCTTTTGTGATCACCAGATGATCCTGATCTTTACTAAATAAAATACTCAGACGTTTACGGTTAAAATCATAGGGAATTTCATCCAGCTTTTTATATTTGGAAATATCAAAGGATTTATGATTACGAATTGCTTCATCAATAGGATTAACATAACCTGATTCAGAAATAGCATTCAAATAGGCATAAAAAAGGATGCGATCGCTTTCTTTCCCATCTAAATTCAAAGCCGAACGAATTCGCACCACACCATCAGTTAAAGTCCCAGTTTTATCTGCACATAAAACATTCATACTCCCAAAGTTTTCTATCGCAGGTAATCGTTTAACAATCACCTGTTTTTTTGCCATTAACTTCGCACCATGAGCTAAATTAATACTAATAATTGCTGGCAATAATTGGGGAGTCAGTCCCACAGCCAAAGCCAAGGAGAACATAAAAGAATCCAATACCGGACGCTGAAGATAAATATTAGCTGCAAAAATTAGTATGACCAGAGTTAAAGTTACTTCCAAAAGAAAATAACCAAACTTACGAACCCCACTTTCAAACTCAGTTTCTGGAGGTCTAAATTTTAACCGTTCCGAAACTTTACCAAATTCCGTAGCTTTGCCTGTATTCACGACCACAGCCGTAGCATTACCACTAACTATATGAGTCCCCATGAATAGGCTATTAGTACGTTGTCCTAGACCAGTTTCCCCTGGTAAAACTCCAGGTTCTTTAGCTACTGGATAAGTCTCTCCAGTCAGAGTAGCTTCATCCACCGATAGGGTTTGTGACTCTAAAATCAAACAGTCTCCAGGAATACTACCACCAGCCGATAATAGAACAATATCTCCCGGCATTACCTCATCTACTGGCACATCTTGGGCTTGACCATCTCGGAGGATACTTGCTTTAATTTCTACCATTTCTAGAAGTTTCTGGACAGCATCAGCAGCACCTCTTTCTTGCCAAAAACCTAGTAATCCACTGGCAAGGACAATTACTAGAATAATGACTGCATCAATAGTATCTTTAAGAAAACTGGAGAGGATAGCAGCGAAAATCAAAATTAGAATAATCGGACTATTAAACTGATTTAACAACAGCGTTAGAGTATGAGACTGTTGTTTTTGCTTGAGGCTATTAGCACCATATTGAGTTAGGCGTTGTTTAGCATCTTCACTGCTTAAACCCTGTGGAGTAGATTGTACCTTTACAAGTACCTGATCTGCAGGTAAGTTCCAAAAATTAGATAATTGTGGATTCATTAATTAATATTAAAAATAACTGGAGGCTGGGTTAAGCGAGATCACAACTCAACCAAATTCTAAAAGTGTTGGGTTTCCCTGCGTCAACCCAACCTACACATCTTAATTAAAAACTACTTAAAAGTGTTGGGTTTCCCTGTGTCAACCCAACCTACACAACTCAACCAAATTCTAAAAGTGTTGGGTTTCCCTGCGTCAACCCAACTTATACAACTCAACCAAATTCTAAAAGTGTTGGGTTTCCCTGTGTCAACCCAATCTACACAACTCAATCAAATTCTAAAAGTGTTGGGTTTCCCTGTGTCAACCCAATCTACACAACTCAATCAAATTCTAAAAGTGTTGGGTTTCCCTGCGTTAACCCAACCTACATATCTTAATTAAGGACTAATTAAAAGTATTGCGAAGCTCCTCTTTCATTTTATTTGCTGGGTTACGAGATTCGCTTTTTATATCATTAGTTTTGCCACGAGGTAGATAATTAGGGTTGACAATACTATTATCTATAGCTTTTTCACTTTTAATTTCCATCTTTTTTATTACTGCTTTTGATTTTTGTTTCAAACTCGCATCTTTTATGTCTTCAACTGCATTGCGAACCTTGCTTTCAGCTTGCTTGGCTTTACCCATGAATTGATCTTTTTTATTTCCTGTCACATTACCCACAGCTTCTTGAACTTTACCTTCAATATTCTTATTTGTTGCGTCGACTCGATTCATACTAGCAATTTGAGTTTCAGCTAAACAATTTTCAGCAGTAAAAGCCGTAAAAGTTCCCATTAAAAAAACTAAACTCATGATCATAAAAAACTTGCGAATCTGTTGAAATAAAATCATTAGATTTTGCTCCTTTATAGATGAATAATTAATTTATAAAGCCAATATTTATTGTTTAGGACTTGAGGCAATCTTGACCAAAACCTGAACACTCTTAACACCCTTGATTTCCTTAGTAAGAGAATTAATTTTATTCAGTTGTTCTTGGGTTTGTACAGTTCCAGAAACTATAATTGCCCCATCTTTAGCAGTCACTGTTAATTGACTAGAGGGAATATTAGCCTCCAATTTAGAGCGAACTTCACTAGCTAAATCACTACTAGCGCGATTGGTGTCTCCTCCAGTGATATTATTACGTTGTTCACGAGCACGAATATCTGCATTAAGTTGATCTCTGCGGATTTGGCTAGTCGCATCCTTTTTGTTAGCTAGAATTGTTTTATCCGTGGGAACATCGCCGACTTTCTCCGTAGAATCTGGCGCGCTGCTGCTAGTCTTAGCATTATTGCCACAAGCAACCATTCCCAAAAGTAAAATGCTGCTCAAGAACAAAAGCGTAATTTTTTTCATAGTTCAACTCCTCAAAAATAGACCTTGTAGGGTCTAATTCATAACCTAATTTACACCAGTTTCCGGTATGATAAATTACAGATATTAATGATAAAACTCTCCTGGTATCTTACCCGCAAAAAGTGTAACATACTCAATCTGAATATATATTTATACACGAGAAACAACAGAATCAGTATGACGAGTTACAATTGGGCTTTCATAAACTTCCCATTCACGGATTCCTCCCTGCTTAAAAATTGTTTCCGCCCTCGTAATTTCCGACTCTGTTCCATCTACAATTACTAAATAATCCCCATCAACCACACAATCGTGATAAACTCGGGCCCGATGTTCGGGAATTCCTAAACCTACTAACGTGCCAATTAAACCCCCAACCGCCGCCCCAATCGCCCCACCGACAAGAGTTGTAGCGATCGCCGTAGCAGCCGCCCCGGCCAACATAATCGGACCAATCCCCGGAATTGCTAGAGTCCCTAACCCAATTAGTAGCCCTGTTAGCCCGCCAACCGCCACGCCCGCCTCAATTCCAGTTTTTGCCCCATCCTCAGTACGAGTGGGTTCATGCTTGACTTCCTGGCTGATTTCATGGGCTTCTATCGGTTCTTCCACTTTTGTCTGACCAATTCGGTATCGCTGATTTAAGTCTTCATCATGTTTAGCAATCACAGATACCTGATTCATGTCAAATCCATAATCTCGAAGTTGATTTAGAGCATTCTCTACCTCTTCGTGATTGGAAAACACTCCTACGGCTCGTTTATTCTTAATTAAGATCATTTTTCTACCCTCTAGGGATTTTATTTTACATTTCAGATTTTAGATTTTAGATTAACTCAATTTCTGTTTACTTATAGGTAGTAAAGGCTTAAATCAAGAATTTAAAATCCAAAATTGGGTGGCAGGTGACAACAGGTAATTATGAATTAATAAGGAAGATCATAAAGTCCTAATTTACCTTTCCACCTGCCAGTTTAATCTACTCCATTACTTCCTTAACTTCCTTAACTTGATCTTTCACATCCTCAACAGCATGACGGATTTTAGCTTCTGCTTGTTTTTCCCTGCCTTCTACCTGATTTTTTGTATCTCCAGTTAAATCACCCATAGTTTCTTGAACCTTACCTTCAATATTTTTGGCGGTTGCCTTAACTCTATTTTTTGCACTCATAATCTGTTCCTAATGAAAAATTTACTACTGCGAAATATCAGTTTTATTTTCTTTCCACATTTGGATGTTCTTGGGTATTAATGTCCAATTCTTCCCGACGCAGAGTTTCTTCTGCTTCAATCGTTTCATGATCTACAACTTTATTAACTCTAACCTCTTCACGTAAGAAAGCTTCTTTATGAATGTCAGCAGTTTCCTCGTAGATATCTATATGAGTCACTTCACTAGTACCAAAACTATCCGCATCCAAAGTTACAGACTCCCCCGCTCCTGTAGGAGTTACCCGTTCAATCACAATGCGTTCTTTGTCTATGGGAACAGAAACCCGTGCCTTCTCTGTTTCTGTATGCTTCCCAACAATGACCTCTCCTGTTTTAGCGCGAACTTTGTTGGCAATTAATCGTTCTTGATATAGTTTGAAGGTTTGATGATCTTGATCATTGAGCCCGTATAGAGCAGGTTCTTGTTTATAGTCATAACCATTGCCATTACCAGATTTTATCGGCGGCGCTATCGGCGCTACCATTGTAGCTCCAGCAGTTCCAGAACCAAGCATACCCACAGGAGCAGGACCTTCTAAAAATGCTTCTGAACGATATACACCCCTTACCTGCTCTTCATAGTTGTAATCAATTTCCTTGTGTTCGCTAAACTCAGGTAAATTCTCTGCTTGTTGTTTGGTCATTCCCACTGTATAAACCCGTTCTAAGGTATTATCAATCCGCGAACGACCAACCGGCAACAAAACCTTTTTACCAAAAATCCATAAGCCTAAATCAACAACAAAATACCGAAAATGCCCTTGATCATCTACTAAAATATCGCTAACTGTACCAATCTTCTCATCTACGCTTGCATAGACACCCATACCTTTGATATCTTTACCTGCAAAACTTTCACGATAGTTTGGATCAAATTCTTTGATTTTTAAAAGAGACATACTACTTCCATCTCCATTTTTTACAGTCTGGTAGGTAACAGGTCGACAAATTTCTTCCCGTCTCAGCCTTATCACCAGTTGACCCCATCAACTGTCGATAGATTATTTTCAACATTAGAACCTGGTAAAATTGAGTTATTATTTTTTAATGTTCTTGTTCTAATATGTATACATTAGATATTTTTATGGTTAAAACCGTCCATCAAAGGGTTGATTATGCTTGTACACCAATAGACAGAGATTTTTAATCAAGTAAATGCGTAAAAATAAATACAACATTTCCAATCACCCTTCTAGAAGTCAGGGAGCTATGTCCGTACTGATTGTTGACGAGACAGTATTAAAGGAATATAAATTTGTTTATACATGAATAACTAAAAAATACTCCTGGGAAAAATCCCGAATAATACACTAAGTGCCAAAAAATTGCACTAAAATCACTACGATAGTAATCTTTGGGTGTCAGGTATGAGATATTTTAAGTCACCTTGACGATAAAATTAATCGACCTCCAGTTGCGTCCAGGCTTACTGTGCTAAAAAATTAGAGAGTTAATTTATGTTTCAGTTGTTAAGCCGGGTTTTACTATGGCTCCTAATTGGTGTCGTAGCCTACTCCTTGTTCCGAAGATTTTACCCATCAGTAAATTTTGTCGGTAAATTTATTTCAGGTTTGGTCATCGCTGTTTTAGCTTTAGCATTTCTCAACCCTGGTGAACCAGCCATTGCTTCCCTGTGGCGATTTATATCCTTTCCACTCAAGCCTTTAGGAGCATCGGTTTTAATGTTGTTCCTGGCTGCTCAGAAAATCAAAGCAGGTGGTATAGAGAAACCCGGAGGGTTCTTGTTAGGATGGGCACTGGCGGTTTTACTCCTATCCAGTACACCCGCTATCGCCTACTTCCTAGTTAGATCACCAATTGCGACAATTGAGGGTGTCACCATCAGTCAAGCAGCCCCCTTGTCTAACCTAGTAGCCATGAGTCCAGCAAATCCTAACTCCACGATCTCAGATATTCAACAGAACATCATCCCGCATCCGATAGAGATAAATTCTCGAACCTTAGCTTTTAATAGTCTAAATATGAATATCCCTTCCTATCTACTACAGGGACCTCAAGAAATCAGGACTAGAGGGCTACGGGTAGAAGACTTTGTTCCTAATGCGGAAACACTGCAACTAATTACCCAAGTATGGGAAAGTTATCTTAACCAGATTTATGTTTTTCTCCGTGGGCGCGTGTAATCATTGGTTGTTAGTTACTGGTGAGTATTTTTAAATTTCCTTCTTTCCTCTTGCTCCTGACTCCTTTATCCTGAACTAAAAGTTACATAATTGTTGGCATGGCAAAATTTCACAGACTTGCTAAAATCGCCGATTATTTGCGCCCCCATTGGCGAGAAACTATATTAGGCATTATTGCCTTATTTATTGTCAATGGCTTGGGTGTCTATATTCCTTTGTTAATTCGCTCCAGCGTAGATAATCTTTCCCAGAGTTTTGGTTTTAATCAAGTCATTCATTATGTAATTATCATCACTCTGCTTAGTTCAGCTATGTGGATGATGCGTATGGCTTCTCGGATTTGGATATTTGGTGTGGGAAGACAGGTAGAATTTGACCTAAAACAGCGGATTTTTCAACATCTACTGCAATTAGAACCTGCCTATTTTACGGTTAATACTCCAGGGGATTTAATTAGTCGCGCTACCAATGATGTAGATAATATTAGACGGCTGTTAGGTTTTGCTGTTTTGAGTTTGGCAAATACTATATTTGCCTATATTCTTACATTACCAGTGATGTTGTCTCTAAATGTGGAACTGACATTGGCATCATTAGCAGTTTACCCATTTATGTTCCTCATGGTGCATTTGTTTAGCGATCGCTTGCGTAACGAACAATCCGCTGTCCAAGAGCAACTTTCAGAAATCAGCGAACTGGTACGAGAAGATGTTAGCGGTATGGCGCTGATTAAAATCTACGCCCAAGAAGACAATGAGCGTCAAGCCTTTAATCAGAAAAATGAACAGCTATTAACCGCTAACCTCAAATTAGCTAAAACTCGTAATATCCTCTTCCCCCTGATTGGTGGGTTAGCAAGTCTCAGTTCTTTAATCATTATTTGGTTAGGTACAGTCAGAATATCCTCTGGTTCCCTAGCAATTGGGGATTTTCTGGCCTTGCTAATTTATGTAGAACGGTTAGTTTTTCCTACGGCCTTGTTAGGATTTACTATCACTGCTTATCAACGAGGTGAAGTGAGTATTGACCGTTTAGAAACTATTCTCAGTGTGACTCCCAAAATTCAAGACGCACCAGATGCTATCCATCTGGAGGTAAACAAACTGAAAGGGGAACTAACAGCAGTAAACTTTAGTTACAGTTACTCCGGTGTAAATACCCCAGTTTTAGAACATCTTAATTTTACTATTGCCCCTGGGGAAATGGTGGCCATTGTCGGTCAAATTGGTTCAGGAAAATCAACCCTAGCTAATTCTATACCCAGATTACTGGATATTCAACCAGGACAGTTGTTTTTAGATGGCTTCGATATTACTAAAATAGCCGTGAGTGATTTACGGAGAGCGATCGCTTACGTCCCCCAAGATAGCTTTTTATTCAGTACCACAGTCAAAAATAATATCCGTTACAGTGATCCGATTACCGCAGAAGCAGATATAATTTATGCCGCAAAAATGGCGCAAATTGACGCAGAAATTCAGAATTTTCCCCAAAAATATGAAACTCTCGTCGGTGAGCGGGGAATTACTCTTTCTGGTGGCCAGCGACAACGGACAGCTTTAGCTAGAGCTATGTTAATTGATGCCCCCATTTTACTGTTAGATGATACCCTTTCCAGTGTAGATAATCAAACAGCTACACAAATCCTCGCTAATCTTTCTACAGGGGCAAAGAAAAAAACTGTAATTTTTATTACCCATCAACTTACCGCTGCTGCCATATCCGACCGAATTTTGGTAATGGATCACGGGAAAATTGTGCAAATTGGTAATCACTTAGAACTATTAGAACAGCCTGGACTTTACAAAACTTTGTGGAATCAGCATCAAGTAGAAGAACTATTACATTAAAACAAAATGGATTATTTTTTGTAATAATTAATAGTAATATTAATTACCGATGAGCATAATCTTAAGATGTTTAAAAATTCACGGTTAGCAGTTGACAAGTCCGCTAATTCCCTCCCCTCTAAACAGCAAGATCTTTTGGGAGCGATGAGTATTTTACTTGTGATTACTTTACTGACTTCAGCAGGTGGATCACCAATTGAACACAATGTTTCCACTATCTGGGAAGGGTTTATTTGGGGTATAGCAGATCCAGTTATTAGTTTAGACCGTTTTACAGGAATTGTCGCATTAGGTTTATTATCCGCTAGATTTGCCCGTGGTAATTGGTTAAATATTACCTTTGTCCTTGCTGCTGTCTGTGGACAACTAATTAACTTGTCTCCAGTCATGTTGCCCGCACCATCAATAGTCATTGCTACTGCTACTATTGTTTTAGGTATAATGTTGGTTACACTCATTCCTATTCATTGGTTAGCAATAGCCATTTTAAGTGTCATTTTTGGTATATTTCAAGGTTACTCCGATGCTACATCTATTATTGGTGCAGCAACACCCACTGCAATTACTTTTGTAATTAGTGTTGCTTTTAGTCAAACAGTAATTGTTATGAGTGCCAGAAAAATAGGCGTAATTTTCGGCATGAATGAAATTAACCAAATTTTACCTAAAATCATCCGCTTTGTTGGTTTAGTATTCTGTGCAATTGGTATCGTATTTTTGAGCTACTCAATAATTTAACTTAGGGGTTGGGGAATAGGTGTTGGGAGTAACATAATGATGAATCAAAAAGTCAACAGTAAAATGATTAAAAATTAAGTTATTTATTGATTAACAGTGCTGATTATGAAACTATGGGATGAATATTTAGGAATATCACTGTGATGATTTTCTCTCAAGATTGGAGCAGGCCAGAAATGATTGCAACTGGAATAGAAACAAAAATCAGTCGCTTAGAGTCTATTGTTGAACAGATTGGGGACGCTGTACTCTCGACGACTGAGACAATTGAACGTTTAGCTCAACGGGTAGATGCCCTGAGTTTACAAGTAGAAGCTCAAGGTAAACAAGTACAGCAGCAAGGATATCAGATTTTTGCTTTATGTGATGCGGTTCAAAGCTTGGCTGAGTCTCAAAAAGATTCTATGGAACAAATTACCCAATTGTCACAAACCCTAGATGGACTTGTATCTTTGTTACAAAATGAGTAATTGACAAAACTTATACTCTTAACTTTGTCACAGCAATTTGTCCAGAAAAACATATATCAACATCACTATCAGGAGTTCGTTCTCGTTTAGCATATTCTCCTATGTAGTAAAAATCATCACCTTCTATTCGATAATTAACAGGTAAAGGTTTGGTACAAGGTTGACAAAATACTACTTCTGGATCTGATTGTTGCGGTAATAGGTGCGGTAAATTGACATTCCAAAAACATCCAGGTTCGAGGGGAAGTTTCATTAAATCCTTTAATAATACAGATGTCCATCTAACAGCCGCATCCCAATCATAATCACGGTTACGTTGACGATACTGAGAAACAGCAATTCCTGGAATCCCGTGGATTGCTGCTTCTCTAACCGCCGCGACAGTTCCGGAAATATACGCATCCACGCCCAAGTTTCCACCAGCATTAATACCTGAAATTACATACTTGATATCTTGGACAATATGTGATAAGGCCACTCGAATACAATCAGCGGGAGTGCCACCAACAGCATATTCAAAATCAGAACGACGTTGTAGATGAATTGGTTGATGGGTAGTAACTTGATGTCCACAACCTGATTGATGAGATTGGGGTGCAGCAATAATTACTGACTTACTATTTACGGCTTTGAATAAAGCTGCAATCCCTGGTGCATCAATACCGTCGTCATTAGTGATAATTATGGTCATAGATATAACTCATATTTGATTTTGCAACTATCCGTCAGCGAGTTTCTGCGGTCAATTCTACCATACTGTTAAATAACTGTAACCTAATTTCAGTAATTTTCATATATTTTTTATTTCTAAGTGTGATAGGATCAAAGTGGTTGAGTGGCTTAGTGTATAAATGGTTATCCTACAAAATCAATTTATAATGGTAATTTCTCCAAAATTACCACTGTTTTTGAACCAAAAATAGAAGAAGTTAGAGTCAAAAATATAAAAATTTTGGTTTTTCGGTACTTGTTATGCTAAACCGAGAAGTTAAGAGTTCCCCCCAATTTAGCATACTAACTCCGGTAGAGCCATTCAAATTGCGTTTTCCTCATCTCAACTTATTGATACGATACTCATGGCATTAAACCCAAACAGTCTAAAAACTGGTAATCAACAAACTCATGAACAACAACGAACTACCTTTATCCGTAAACAGTCTCAGAGTGGGTTTAGTAGGAACAGGCTATGCAGCTAAACTCAGATCCGAAGCATTGCAACAAGATCCCCGAACTGATTTAATAGCAATAACTGGTAATCCCGAAAGAACAGCGATTCTAGCCCAAGAATATACCATTGAAGCTATCAATTCTTGGCAAGAGTTAGTAGCACGAGAGGATTTAGATCTGGTGATCATCTGCACTATTAATCAAGATCATGGTAAAATTGCTCATGCTGCCCTATCTAGTGGCAAACACGTCATCGTTGAATATCCTCTATCTATAGACGTAAAAGAAGCCGAAGAACTAATTACTTTAGCTAAAACAGTCAACAAGCTACTTCACGTCGAACACATTGAACTTTTAGGTGGTTGGCATCAAACTTTAAAACAACACTTAGACCAAATAGGTGATTTGTTTTATGTTCGCTATAGCACCATGAATCCCCAACATCCAGCCCCCCGCAAATGGACTTACAATCATCAGATGTTTGGTTTTCCTCTCATGGGAGCTTTATCTCGCTTACATCGTCTAATTGATTTGTTTGGTAAGGTTTTTACCGTCAACTGTCATCAACGATATTGGCAAACCGAACCAGATTATTACCAAACCTGTTTATGTTCAGCCCAGTTGTGCTTTGACAATGGATTATTAGCACAGGTAATTTATGGCAAAGGTGAAACCTTATGGCAATCAGAACGTAAATTAGAAGTTCAAGGTGAAAAAGGAGAGATTATTCTCAATGGTGATACAGGTATGTTAATCTTAGGCGAAGAAACAAAATTAATCGAAGTAGGTACGCGTCGGGGTTTATTTACCAAAGATACAACTATTGTATTAGACCATCTATTTAACGGCAGTCCCTTATATACTACCCCAGAACAAAGCTTATATAGCTTAAAAGTAGCAGAGGCTGCATATAGTTCAGCAACAACAGGATTAACTGTATTTTTAAAAGATTAGATACAAAATTGATGAAAACCCAAACCATAGTTATTTTATCCCAGCGAGAAATCGAAAAAATGCGCCGTGCTGGACGTTTGGCCGCTGAATTGTTACAATATTTAGAACCTTTGGTTCAACCAGGAGTCAGTACCCTACAATTAAATGATGAAGCAGAAAGATGGACTCTACAGCACGGAGCAAAAAGCGCCCCTTTAGGTTATAAAGGTTATCCTAAATCTATTTGTACCAGCGTGAATGAGGTGATTTGTCACGGTATTCCCAATTCTAAACAAATTCTCAAAGATGGAGATATCATTAACATAGATGTTACACCAATTCTCGAAGGTTATCATGGTGATACATCAAAAACATTTCTAGTTGGCAATCCTGCTCCTCAAGCCCAAAAACTAGTAGAAGTAACAGAAGAGTGTCTACGATTGGGAATTGCAGAGGTCAAACCAGGGGCAAAAATTGGCGATATTGGTGCAGCTATTCAAGAATATGCAGAATCTTTCGGCTTTTCTGTCGTGCGGGATTTTGTGGGACATGGAATTAGTAATATTTTCCATACCGCACCAGATATTCCTCATTATGGCATTAGGGGCAGAGGCAAGAAACTCAGAGCCGGTATGGTATTTACCATTGAACCGATGATTAATCAAGGAACTCATCAAGCAGAAATGCTTAGTGATGGTTGGACCGCAGTAACAGGCGATCGCTTACTCTCCGCTCAATTTGAGCATACCATAGCAGTGACAGAAGATGGTGTAGAAATTCTCACCCTACCCCAGAATTAATATTTTCCGTCTTTATCCCCCGCAAAATCAGGACTAGCTCATGCTCCTGGGGGCTTCAGTTGCCCCCAACTAGCCGTTAAGATAATACACACCGACATGATATCATTTATTTAAAATTAGCACAGCGATCGCCATAAAATAACTTAACTGAAGACGCTAACTTTTAACCGTTTTAACATTGCTTGCCGTCCTTCCATTGCCAAAGTATCATCCAAAGGTGAAAGTTTAACCTCCTGTTGATATTTTAACCTGAGTGCAGTTTGAATTAACCAATCAGCAACAACAGGGTTTTTTGGCAATAATGGACCATGAGAATAGGTAGCAATCGCATTTTGATAAAAAGCTCCTTCTGTCCCATCTTCTCCATTATTCCCCAATCCATATACCACTCGCCCTAAAGCCTCTACTTTCCCTAATTTTGTTCTTCCACCGTGATTTTCAAACCCCACCAAATAGGGTTTTGTTCCTGTCATGGCTTCTAGTTCCTGAGCTAACCGTGAAGCTGTAACTTCTATGACCAAATTACCAATACATCTTTTAGTATTTTCACCAGGATGAACAGAAACTAGATCTAAAATTCCTAAACCTTCAATTCTTTGTCCAAAAGCAGGTTCATAATAATTTCCCAGCAATTGGGGAGAACCACAGGTAAAAACGCCCGGAGTACCATGTTCGATTTTATCACGCATAGCCTCAGCCTTTGCACCTTGTAAATCGCGCATGACGATTTCCTGCTGACGGTCCTGTGCACCACCACCAACGATTATATCTACTGATTTTATATCTTCTGCGGTCGAGTCCTGATCCAAGGGTAACACTTTAACAGTATATCCCCGCCATTGAGCACGACGTTCTATGGTGATCACATTTCCCCGATCTCCATAGGTACTCATCAATTTAGGATATAACCAACCAATAATAATTTCCATCGGTGCACAACTCACAAAACCCCCACTATAACATCATAACAGTAGTCATCCTCAATGCCAAACTCTCCAGGGGTTTACCGACTATCAATTGTACTCCAAAAGATTTTTTTATTGTTACAATACATTAACAAATTTCAAGTTTAGTAACCGAGCAACACAAAGGGAAAAACTCATGCTAGACTGGGGGGGATGGTACAAAAGGGTTAAAAGTAAAACCTTAAATCCCAAAATTCTTATTAGAGTTTGTGCCTCCTGCTCTAATTTCCCGGCAATCAATTTTGGATTTTAGCTTCCTATAAAAGTGTTTTCGCCTGAATCTGACCAAGTTGTTATGTTTGTAAGTATTAGAAACAAGGAAAGCGTAATTTAAATCAGATTTAATTGATTGCTGATCAAGTCCACCTTAGTTTAGATACCCTATTTTTTTGTTGAGTTACAACCTAATCGAAAAACCGCTGTAAGCTACTGATAGTTCTTTGTAGTCTGTAGCGGTTTTTGCTATGGATGCTAAAAATAAAAAACAGGTTTTAATGAATCAAAAAAATATATTCTCCGTCAATAGCTGTATTAGCCATTTATCTGTTTTCCATAGAGGTTATATTTGTGTTATTACAATCACTTCGAGTTTTATTATTGAGTAGTCTTGGCTGTCCCTTGTTTTTTGGTAGTGGTATGGCTTTTGCTGAAGTTGTTGTTCCTACAATTCCATCAGATTCATCTATTACAGTTCCATCGGGAGGTTCACCAACAACTGTACCAAATTCCACCACAGTTGACAATAACGCCAGGTTTAGTTGTCAATCTAATAATGGACAGTTTACAGTCATGTATCAGCCCCAAAGTCAACCAGGACAATACTTTGCTTGGGCTGCACCTCAAAGTTTAGGTGGGGGTTGGGATGCTCGGAAACGTTGTCAGTCAATTGCTACCCGTTTAGAATCATATCGCCCTGATGGTTTACAAGAACTACAAATAGCTGTAGAAAATAATGAAAATATTATCTGTGTTACTACTGAAGCTAAACCTAATTGTCGAATTGTTTTGACAGTACCTCGTGGTAAAGATCCTTATACTATTCGTAATAGTGTATTTCAAAATTTAACTACTGCTGATAGTGGACAACAAACTATTGCTGTTAATACCTATGCTAATCGTAATAGTGGTGATAGAGATGGCTTATATACGCTAGGACAAACTCTTTTAGGTAGTAGCAAGAATCAAGTTACTGCTAGTAAAAGTGGGGTTAACTTGAAACCATACCTTGATCCTCAAGATGGTGGTACTGGTGAAAAACTGAGAAATACGGTAAAAATGAAAGTTAATACTAGACCTGAAAGCCTTCGTCGCCTAAATCCTGGCAAATTTCGTTAATTGAGATAATTTATGAGTTAGGAGACTGAATTAGAAGATCAATAGATCAATTTATTGTTCCTTCAATAACTCAATGACTCCTAACTCTGCTGCTGTATTTTAGTGACTATATTTACCTTTTTCGAGAAATTAAATTTACCCCTATATAATTTTTCGTCCTGTATTTGGCTATTGGGTGTTGTAATTATTTTTCAGGTTCGATTAATTTGTGAAGATTAATTAATAAATGATGCGTAGACGATAACTGAGATCAAGGCTTATCCAGTCTAGGCCGATAACTGAATAATTATGCCCTATTCCCTAGGGTGTAACTTAGCTGATAGAGAAATATTAAGAGTTCAGATTTGTAAGGCTTTACATGGGAAAAGGAAGTTTGATATAACAAATATATGAATTTATGGTATTTTGGTACAATAATATCTAAATATCAACACTCTGACCACTCAAATTCAAAAAATCAACTTTTGGCGATTGGTAAGTAACTAGTATTTAGCTACTACGCTGAAGCCAATGGAGGGTAAAGTTGTAATAAATTGTATAATTTAACCAGAATATAACTTGGTGACAATCTAGTTCTATTATCTTTTCAATGGAAGTTAACAATGATGACAAACCTGATTACAAGCAGTATGAACCGAGTCTTACAATTGGGTGATCGTATCTTCCCATCCACAGAAATTCTATCGTTATTGTCGGAATACCAGCTATTACCGCTGTTAATTAAGGAAATATTCATTGATGAAGCGATCGCAGAAATTGTCTGTACTCCAGAGGAAGAACAACTGGTCAGCGAACAATTAGCACAACAACACCAGGGATTAGAACCCCAGGGAGAAAGTTTCCAAAAATTGAAAACCATGGCGGTACGACAATTAAAACTGGAAAAGTTCAAAGAGAAAACCTGGGGAGGAGACTTAAATTCCTACTTTTTCCAACGCAAAAGCCAGTTAGATCGGGTGATTTATTCCTTAATTACCACCTCAGAAATTGGTATTGCTCAGGAAATTTACTTCCGTATTCAGGAGGGGGAAGAATCCTTTACTGAATTAGCGCGGAAATACGCCCAAGGACCTGAAGCTCAAACTGATGGCTTAATTGGTCCAATAGATTTACAATCCCTGCATCCAACATTGGTAAATATTCTTTTAAAAAGCCAACCACAACAGTTGTCACAACCAACTCAAATTGGTAATGTGATCTTAATTGTCCGATTAGAAAAAATACTACCAGCCCAACTAGATCGTTCCATGCGACAACGGTTGCTCAATGAGAGATTTAATCAGTGGTTACAAACACAAATGACAGAACAAAATTGTCAGATTAAGAGCCTATAAATTGCCAAATATGCCTCTTTTAGCCAATACAAAGTGAAATAACTAACTCGATTAATATGACTTATATTCAGAGTACCTTTGAAGATTTTATTGCCAGTATTGAAGGATTTGATCAATTATCGAAAGAGGAAATTAATAAATTCCTATCATCAGAAATTTTACAGCCGTTACGTTATCGCATAGGACAAAAGATTATTGGCAAAGAACAACTACCAGAAAGGATAGCAATTCTTTATCAAGGTAATGTCAGACTGTTAGGATATGATCCCCAAACTCATTTACCAATTACCTTAAAAAAACTACAACCAGGGGCAATAATTGGCGAGATTGCTTGGTTACGTGAGCTTCCTTGTGAAACAGCGATCGCTTCTACAGAGGTGGTCTGTTTATCTTGGAAAGCGGCGGATTATTTACAATTTCTCACGCGGAATCCAGCTTTTGGGAAAGCGCGTCAAAATCAGAGTCATTTAATTGAAATATTTGATGTTTTGAGTTCACAAGTAGCACAAAAAGCTTTAGTGAATCACAACTTAAAAGACATTAGCGAACAAGCTCAATTAGAGTCAAAAGTTCATTATTTATCACCGGGAAAAACATCATTAAAAGAATTAGATAGTAGTCGGATTTGGTTTGTGAGTGGTCGCAGTTCTCTGAATAATTTTCTACCTGGTTCTCGTTTAGAAGACGAAGTAATTGAAGTTAAAGGAAAAGCTCCTGTTCGCTTATTGGGGATTAATGCTCATGATTTATTATTGCTGGATGGTGTTCCCACAGAGTCAGAAATATTAGAAACTATATCAGATAGCAAGGTTAATTTAGAAATTCCCTACGCTCCAGATCAGGAATTTGTTCCTCCAACTACATCAAACAAGTCATTAAAAAATAAAAACTATCCATTTGTCAGGGGACAGGGAGAATTAGAAGCCCCTTTGGCTTGTTTTCAAATGTTATCCAAACATTTAGAAATACCCTTTCGGAAAGAAGTAGTTCGGCGGATTTTAAATGACCAAATTCAGCGTCAAGGTAGTATATCTTTTCAAGTTTGTGCTTATTTATCTGAACTAATTGGACTGAAATCTCAGTTAGTTGATGTTCCTGCGGTTTCTATTAACCGGATTCCCACACCAGCATTAATTCGCTATCGTGATAGTTTTGCTGTTCTCTATGCAATAGATGGGAAAACAGTAGTTTTGGGTTTACCATCCCAAGGTATTATTAACTGCCAAATAAATCAATTAGTAGAGGAATTAGAAACTGATGACGCTAATCTTCAACCACAGGTTAGAGTTTTATTACTAAGCGCGACAAAGGAAACACCTAAAGAACGCTTTGGTTTAGGGTGGTTTGTTCCCTATTTATCGCGTTACCGCTGGGTGCTAATAGAAGTATTTATTGCTTCCTTCTTTGTCCAATTAGCTGCCCTTGCTAACCCTCTAGTTATTCAGCTAATTATTGATAAAGTCATCGTTCAAAACAGTATTAGTACCCTGAATATTTTGGGAGTATTACTATTAGCGGTAGGTGTGTTTGAAGCAGTGTTAACCACATTACGGACTTACTTATTTGTAGATACCACGAACCGTATTGATATGAGTTTGGGGTCACAAATTATTGACCACTTGCTGCGTCTACCACTGCGGTATTTTGATAAGCGTCCAGTGGGTGAATTATCCACCAGAATTAATGAATTAGAAAATATTCGTCAGTTTCTCACGGGTACGGCTTTAACAGTGGTGTTAGATGCTCTATTTTCCCTTGTTTATATAGTTGTTATGCTGTTTTACAGTTGGCAGCTAACCCTCGTTGGTTTGGGGACAATTCCTCTGTTTGTAGTAGTGACATTAATTGCTGCTCCTACAGTTAGTAGACAATTAAGAACCAAAGCTGAACGTAATGCCGAAACTCAGTCTTATTTGGTTGAGGTTATGTCAGGTATTCAAACAGTTAAAGCCCAAAATATTGAATTACGCTCCCGGTTTTCTTGGCAAAAGAAATATGCTAAGTTTGTCGCGGCAGGTTTTAAAACTGTTCTTACTTCTACATTAGCTAACTCAACCAGTCAATTTCTGAGTAAACTTAGTAGCTTATTAGTTCTGTGGGTGGGATCTTATTTAGTTTTAAAAGGAGAATTAACATTAGGAGAATTAATCGCTTTTCGGATTATTTCTAGTTACGTTACCACCCCCATATTGCGGCTGGCACAAATCTGGCAAAACTTCCAAGAAACTGGTTTATCTTTAGAACGATTAAGTGATATTGTCGATACACCACAGGAAGCAGAAGTAGACCGGAATAATATTCCCCTTCCTGCCGTTAGCGGTGCTGTCAAATATGAAAATGTTTCCTTCCGATTTGCTGCCAGTGGACCACTACAACTCAGCAATGTTAACGTCGAATTTACTGCGGGTAAATTTGTGGGCATTGTCGGACAAAGTGGTTCAGGGAAAAGTACAATGATGAAATTACTGCTCAGACTTTATGATACGGAATCTGGCAGAATTTTAGTGGATGGTTACGATATTGCTAAAGTTGAACTTTATTCACTGCGACGACAAATTGGTGTAGTCCCCCAAGATACACTTTTATTTGATGGCACAGTTCAAGAAAATATTGCTTTAACAAATCCTGAGGCCACAACAGAGGAGATTATTGAAGCTGCTCAAATTGCTGTAGCCCATGAATTTATTATGACCTTACCAAATGGTTATAACACACGAGTTGGGGAAAGAGGATCAGCCCTTTCTGGTGGACAAAGACAGAGAATTGCGATCGCTCGTTCTGTGTTACAAAGACCTAAAATATTAGTTCTAGATGAGGCCACCAGCGCCTTAGATTATCCTACAGAAAGGCAAATTTGTCTCAACTTAGCTCGTGCTTTTAAAGGTAATACCGTCTTCTTCATTACCCACCGTTTGAATACTGTTAGTAGTGCCGACACTATCGTCGTCATGGATAACGGCAGAATGATAGAACAAGGTAGTCATCAAGAACTTATGGCAGCTAAAGGTCATTATTTCTACCTTTATCAACAACAGGAAGTAAATTTGTAGTCAATTATTCCTAGAGGTTTAGCATTGCTAAACCCTGTCAGTTATTTAACTCAAATGCAACTGATAAGTGAATTAAAGATGAAATTACGCACCACTAAATATTCAATCTAAACTCCCAAATTCCAAATTATTATGACTCAAGTTAATGGTAATCGTACCAACGGAAATGGCAATGGTAATGGTAATGGCAATGGTAATGGTAATGGTAATGGCTCTCATAGAGACACAAAAGTATTAAAATCTCCTAAAACCATTGCTAAACAGCCTAAGAATGATTTCAAGTTTGATAAGTTCGAGCATTCTGTAGTTCTCCGTCAATCCCCAGTTTGGTCTCGAACTATTATGATTACCCTCATGGGATTAGCGTGTTTTGGGATTATTTGGGCTTGTTTAGCGAAAATTGAACAAGTAATTCCGGCAACAGGTCAATTAAAACCAGAAGGAACAGTCAAAGAGGTACAAGCTCCTGTTAATGGAGTAGTTAAATCAATTTATATAAAAGATGGAGACGAAGTAAAACCAGGACAATTGTTATTAACATTTGAGTCTATTGCGACCTTAGCAGAATTAAATTCTTTGAATAAAATTCGCATAGCTTTAATTCAAGAAAACAATATCTATCGGCGCTTAATGGGAGCAAGTATAGGTACAGATTCTGAAATAGAATTTTTACGCAGTAAACTACCAGGAGAATCAGCTTTTCTGCTCAAAAGTCGCGCTTCCTTAGTAGCAGCAAATGAATTATTACGTTCTCAATTGAGAAATTCATCGGGAACAGCAAGAATAGGAATTGACGAAGAACAACTACTAGCAGTTGCAAAAATAGAATTAGCATCTCGTTCCAAAGCTGCAGATTTAGAAGTTGAAAAAACTAGAAAACAACTTTCTCAAACTCAATTTAAACTGCAAGATACTCGCAATAGTCTAGCCATTCAAAGCGGTATTTTAGCTAAAATCAAAGTCTTAGCTGAAGAAGGGGGTATTTCCCAACTTCAATATCTGAATCAGAAACAACAGGTACAAACTCTCGCAGCAGAAATCTCACAATTGCAGGAAGAAATAAAACGTCTAGAATTTGATATTGATAAAGGAAAAGAGCAATTAACTAATACAGTGGCTAGTTCCGGTAAAGATATTTTGGAAAAAATAGGCAATAATAAACAACGCATTGCTGAAATTGATAGTCAATTCATGAAGGTAATTTTAGACAATGAACAGCGTTTAGCAGATATTAATAGCAAAATATCCCAAACAAAATTAAATGTTAAATATCAAGAACTTCGCGCTCCAGTAGGGGGAATAATTTTTGATCTCCAAGCTAAAAATGTTGGTTTTGTTGCTAATTCCACACAAAAACTACTACAAATTGTCCCCAAAGAAAACCTAACAGCGGAAGTTTTTATTACCAATAAAGATATTGGTTTTGTCAAGAAAGATATGAACGTAGATGTAAGAATTGACTCCTTTCCCTTTAGTGAATTTGGTGATATTAAAGGTAAGGTCACTAAGATTGCTTCAGATGCTTTACCTCCAGACGAAAACCATCAATTCTATAGATTTCCGGCCACAGTTAAGTTAGATAAACAACATTTAAATCTTGCTAATCAAGATAGGAAGATATCTTTACAATCAGGGATGTCTATTACTGCTAATATTAAAGTTCGTGAAGAACGGACGGTAATGAGTTTATTTACAGAGATGTTTACCAAGCAAATTGAAAGTTTAAATGAGGTGCGTTAGGAATAAAAATAGGATTTCTGACTTCTTTTTTATCTTATCAATAAATGATAAATTAATCTAAGAGGTCGGGAATCTAAAATTTTTTGGTGTTTATCCTTCTATGATTTTTATCTCTTCTGGTGTTAAGTTGTAAAGTTGATAAACTAGTTGATCTATTTTTGTTTCTAATGCGGTTGTATCTGCTTTTGGATTTGATTTTTTAGCGGAGAGAATTTGAGCAACTAATTCACATAATAGGTTTTGTATATCCAAATTCATATCTTTAGGAATAGGTATTTTAGAAGTTGTTGTATTATCAAAGTGCATGGTTCTATTAGCTTTAGCAAAGATAAATCTATAAATATACCAATTAATTAAAGTAGAATGTAAAATACTCCAAATCAACTCAGGAGTTAAATTTTGATTTTGATTTAAAGTAAGTTGATTAATAGTATCCACTAAAATATAATCATTGTTATCAGGAATAATTCCAGTTATTTTAATATGATTGTAGGGATTTTCAATATGAGCAATTATATTTTGTACTAACAATGAATTTGGATTAATAAATGCTTTTTGGTCATGAATATCTTGTAAATAAACCCTACCTTTAATCCCTGTAATCCCATATTTTTGTATTTCCGCACCACCAATAGCATTTCTATCTCCTTGTTCAGAAAGCAATTCCTGGACCATAGCACCTCTTTGATTTGTAGATATATCATTTAATGTTAAACCAGTTGATAAAATTTTTATACCTATTAAGATTTCTTCTGTACTTAATCCATTAGGTAAGAAATTAAATATTTTCGCTAATTTTTTATCTAAATAACCTTGAAATATCACTTGATAATCAACTAATTTAACTTTATATGAACTATAATTTTTTGTTTTAGATATTTTTGTTAAAATAAAAATACATACTTCCAGTTTTACATCTGGCCATACTTTACCACAGTCTACTAAACTAATTAAATTATCAACCGTTAATTCTCTAATTCTCTGATAATTAGAAGCGAAAGTATATGATTTAGGAATTATATATGATTGGTATCCATGCTTGTGTAATAAATCTACTCCTTTTTTAATAAATAAAATTGCTGTTTCAGTCGTGTTAAATTCATATATTTCATTTAAAATATCTTTTTCATTTTGATTCAATTTTACTCCATAAGGAGGATTTCCAATAACTATATCAAAACCAATAAAAAGACCATTATTAGTTAACACTTCAGGAAATTCAAAGCGCCATTCTAAACCATTTTCATACATTGTACCATTTTCTATATCCTTAATCTCAAGGTTTAATTTATCAATTTCATTATTCAACTTAGCAATTTTTTTCTCCCGTTTTATTTTCTCAGCTTTAGTTTCTGGAATCAAAAAAATTTGACCCTCTAAATTCTCAACCTCACCCTCTAACTTTCTTAAGTTAGTCTTATTTGGATCACTTCCTTGTAATGTTATTTTAAAATTACCCTTAATATCAGCAATCAATTTTTTCATTTCCCGTTTTTGCTCTTTATTTTCAGCATTGCGATAGGTTTTAACAGCATTTCTATAAGTTTCTATACTGTATTTACTTTTATTTAAAGCTTGTCGCAAATCACTATCTAAAGAAAAACGACTAATTAAAGAATTACCACATTTAATATTAATATCAATATTAGGTAAAGTCTCCAATTCTCTCATATTCCCCTCTGTTAGGGGTGAGTTTTTATAATAAGCATTTTTCAAAAGTTCAACCCATAACCGCAATTGACATATTTTCACAGAATTAGAGTTAATATCTACCCCAAATAAACAACCTTCAATAATCGTTTGTTTCTCATGAAATAAAGTTTCTTGAACCCGTTGACTTTCCTTGCTTTTAGGGTTATACTCGAATAATAAACCATATTCATCTGTAATTATTAATTCATCATTAACAACTTCAATCTGATATTCCTTTAATCTTTTACCTTCCCTATCCAATAAAATCTTTAATTCGCTTTTAATTGCGATAATTTCATTCAAAGCCGAAACTAAAAAATGTCCTGAACCTACCGCAGGATCACATATTTTTAAACTATTAATAATCGTATTAGCATCTTTTTTATCCTCTATTTGATCATATAAATTATCAATATTTTCACAATTCCAACCTTTAATTTCATTAAACTTTTGAACAACCGCTCTTCTAATTGTTTCCCGACACATATACATAGTAATAAAACCGGGAGTAAAGAAAGAACCGTCTTTATAACCGTTAATTTTCTCGAAAATTAAACCCAGTACCGCAGCATTAATTAATCTTTTATTCTGCTCTTGAATTTCTTCCCCAGTTTCACTACTAAAATCATAAGCGTCGAGAAATTCAAATAAATATTCTAAAGCGTTAATTTCACCAAATCGTTTTTTCCCGTTATTATCTTTTAAAACAGTAGCAGAGAAAATTTGTAATTTCTCATTTCTCAAATTACTAATAAAAATCGTTGCTTGTTCCATTTCCGTAGGTTCAAATAAAGAACTATTTAAATAAGGAACATGAGCAAATTTGTTTTTAAAACCTTCGTTTCTGTCTTCTGATTTTCGTGCTAATACACTAAAAAATAGACTATTAAGATCATCATAATTTTGCACTTTATTTAAATTCAAAAATCCCCAAGCTAGATCATTTTGATGATATTTAATTAATTGTGCTTCTAATAGTTTGAGAAAGAGGATTCTATTTACCCAAGTAATTGCTAATTCTAAACCAACATTAAAAAGTTGTGTTTGGTAATCTTTGAGTTGAGAAATTTTGTCTAAACTGTCAAGTTGGATAATAGCATTTTCAATAAGTGAACCTGTATTTCTCTCATTTGATTTTTTGCGTTGAATGAGTTTTTTACCACCTTCTTTAACTTCCGTTAAACCGATAATATGTAATAACTCATTATAAAATCCTTTATCAAGAGTATTACTGTCATTTGTGAAAGGTAACTTTAATAAATGTTCTGGAGAAAGTAATTTAAACAGCGCGATTAATTTATGATCATCAGGATTTTCTCCAGGTTGTAAATATTCTTGATATTCTCGAATATCAAAATGAGTAAAAGTGATTTTATCTACAATTTCCATAATAGCAGGTTGAGCAATTTCTTGATAAAAGAAATCTGTTTTTTTACTTATTAATCTTCCTGCTGTAAAATCGGTAAATTGCTGAACTAGGGTTTTATTTTCGTGAAATAATTTATCAAAATCTTGAGCATTAAAAATAAACCACTCATAAATATTAGTCGCTATTAAATATTTAATTTCTAGATTTTTTTCGGTTAAACGTTCTCTGAGAAAATATAAAACTAATTCCTGAAATGCTTTAGTATTTAAATTATCAACTTTGAGCATTTCGCTTTTATTCGTTGGCTTTTTAAATTCTAAAATTACACCAACACTAGTTTTAGGGTCTTTTCCATTATGAATAACTAGATCATTTCGTCCTTTAGTATTAATAAAGTGATTAGAACTGTAATATGTATTCTTGAGAAAATCAGCAATTAGATTTTTATGAAATTCTTCTGATTCAGATTCATTGATTTTTTCAATTAGATTTTTTAGATGTTTTTTAAAAGTTTCAATATCCTTTCTAAAAGGATTAATTTTCAGAAAGGCTTTATTTAATGATTTCCTGGGTTGTATTTTCTGTGAGTTCATTTGTTTTCCAGCAAAAAATGTAATTTTTATATCCCCAAATTCTCAAAATTAATAATTCATAATTGGTGACGGGTGATGAGTACAATAGTTAATTATTCCCTACACCCTACACCCTATACACTACTACTTATTACCTTGCGCCCAAATGCGAGTAGGTAACCCCCAAACGTAGATAAAACCTTCCGCAGCTTTGTGATCAAATTGATCTTCTGCGCCATAAGTCGCTAAATCAGGAGTATATAGAGTATTATCGCTCCAACGCCCGACAATTACAGCATTACCTTTAAATAGCTTTAAACGCACCACACCAGAAACCCTTTCTTGTGTTTGTTGAATAAAAGCATCTAAAGCAGCTTTGAGAGGACTATACCAAAGTCCATTATATACAAGTTTAGTATAAGTTTCTTCTATACCTCGCTTGTATTGAGTGACATCTGCTGTTAAAGTGAGACTTTCTAAGTCACGGTGAGCATTAATTAAAACTACCATTGCTGGTGATTCGTAGATTTCCCGTGATTTAATCCCGACTAAGCGGTTCTCAATCATGTCAATGCGACCAATACCATGATTTCCCACAATTTTATTGAGTTGTTCAATTAACTCAACCGGGTTTTTTGCTGTCCCGTTAATGGTGGTAGGAAGTCCTTTCTGGAAGCCAATTTCTAGATATTCCGGCTCGTTGGGAGTATCAGCTATGGCTTTCGTCATTTCATAGATTTCTTCCGGTGGTTCGTTTGCTGGGTCCTCTAATGTACCGGCTTCAATACTGCGACCAAGTAGGTTTTTATCTATACTGAAGGGAGAAGATTTTTTTACCGGTGCGGGAATACCAAACTTCTCACCATAAGCAATAGTTTGCTCTCGACTCATACCCCATTCTCTAGCTGGCGCTAATATCTTTAAGTTAGGGTTGAGGGCTGCACAGGAAACATCAAAGCGTACCTGATCATTACCTTTACCTGTACAACCGTGAGCGATCGCATCCGCATCATATTTCGCAGCCGCTTCTACTAATATCTTAGCGATCAAAGGTCGAGCCAGGGCTGTACCAAGAGGATAGCGGTTTTCGTAAAGCGCGTTAGCTTGAATAGCGGGAAATGCGTATTCTTTAACAAATATATCCTTAACATCAGCAACCAAGGACTCACTTGCTCCTGATTTTAGGGCTTTTTCTCGAACTGGTTCTAATTCATCTCCCTGGCCTAAATCTGCTGCTAGGGTAATTATCTCTTCTACTCCCCACTCTTGCTTTAAGTAGGGAATACAAACGGAAGTATCAACTCCACCAGAATATGCTAAAACAACCTTTTTGGCGCGACCCATGAATTTCTCCACTCAGGAAAACAAAGAATGAGTCATTATTATATCTGACTTACCTAGCAGATATTTTTTTTGTGCAACGGTAACTTTGAGATATTTGTCTTATTCTAGAATATGAGCAATAGTATTTTGGGTAAAACTGTGTTTTTTAGTATTGTTATTCCCACTTATAATCGCTTACCAATTTTAGAGAAGTGTCTCCGCGCTTTGGAGATACAGCATTTAAGCAACGAAAAATACATAGAAGATTATGAAATCGTATTAGTAGATGATGGTTCTACTGATGGTACTTTAAATTGGTTAGCATTACATCAAAATGAATTTCCTCATGTTCGCTGCTTTGAACAAAATCATGCAGGACCCGCTGCGGCGCGAAATTTAGGAGTAGAAAAAGCGCGTGGTGACACAATTATTTTTATTGATAGTGATTTGGTAGTTTTACCGAATTTCCTCCAAGCTCATACAAATGCTTTGATACAAGGAAAAGAGAAATTAGGAAACGACAGCTTTTTTACCTATGGTGCTGTAATTAATACTTGTAATTTTACCAATCCCACCGCAGAACCTTACAAAATCACAGATTTTTCCGCTGCTTTCTTTGCTACAGGTAATGTTGCTATTCCCAAATATTGGTTAGTCAAAGCTGGGTTATTTGATAATAGTTTTCAACTCTATGGTTGGGAAGATTTAGAATTAGGTGTCAGATTAAAAAAACTAGGTTTACAATTAATTAAATGTCCTGAAGCTGTCGGTTATCATTGGCATCCACCCTTTAGTTTACAACAAATTCCTAAGTTAATTGATCAGGAAATTCAACGGGGAAGAATGGGAGTTTTATTTTATCAAAAACATCCCACATGGGAAGTAAAAATGATGATTCAAATGACTTGGTTTCATCGTTTATTATGGGGGATTCTTTCTTTAAATGGCCTTTTAAATGAAAGAACCATGTCTCCATTTTTACAATGGTTGATTGATTTGGGTAAACCACAACTAGCTTTAGAAGTAGCGCGGATTTTCTTAAATTGGTATAATGTCAAGGGTGTTTATGCGGCTTATGCTCAGGTGCGGGATAAATAATTATCTTACCTAATCCCCTATTGTCAGAAAAAAGACGCAAAGAGATGAAAGTGCTACGATTAATGATGTTGAGACTTCCTTTTCTTTGCGATTTCTATTCTCGATTAAATACTCAAGTTTCTACTATCTGCGGGTTTTAACACTACTAACAGCACCCTGTAAAGGACGTTTACCTTGTGGAGACAAATACTCACTATCTCCAGAGGTTTGTATTGCTTTCTTGATAAGACCAGCTAGTTCTTCTAGTTGGCTAATCGCTTCCGCGCCTTCCAGCTTCATTAGTTCCCGATCATCACGCATTTCTGTCCAAGTAATCCCATAATCAGATACTAAAAAGCGAATTAAATGATTGTCGCCTAGGCTAACCATAAAAGACGCGCTATTAAGTTTATCTCCACAAGTATAGCAGGAAGCGGGATAACCATGCTGTTCTAGTACAACCGCTAAAGCTTGTAAATTCATTACTAAATCTTTAACAAAGTCTCTATGTTTGCTTGCTAGTCTTAAAAACACTTTTCCCTCCAAACACCAAAATTATGTCAGTTTATTTTATATTTTCTTCAGGTTTTCTCATGAACTGGCATCATAGAATATCTCTATGGTATCCATTAGAATTGCCAATGGTTGACGAGTTTACTAACTGGTTAACTTTTTAGGTTAGTGGACGACAATTCTTTATAAAGTATCAACACATACAATCCCTCAAGTAATTATAGCAGAGACAGGAACAGAAACTTAAATTTTGACTTCCCCCATCCGTCGGAATTTTACTTGATAAACTTGAGATATTTTCATCCTAACTTAGATCTATGAATAGTCAAGTTTGTTGAAACTATGTATTGACCTATCACAGATGATTTAGAGCCAGATTAAGGTGATTAATTCGCTCTAACGCCTATTTTCGTTGTTTGTGTTTTTATCTCCATTTCAAATAAATGTTATATTCTATAACATAGATTGGGATTAACACAACTAGTAAATATACTTAGTTAATGTATTACTTTTAGTATGTATATTTTTAATCCCCGCTATAATACTGATATTAATATGAGGGAAGCTGGTTTTCAGAAAGTATAATATTTTGTCTGATTTATTGATTTAGAATGCTCCAAGAGAGCCAAAAACTTATTAAATAATAAAAAATTACCCAATCCTTGAACAACAAAAACTCTTTGACGAGTATTCGCCAAAAATCAATTTTTAGTATTCAGAACGTCTTTACCGAAATTACTCGACGATAAAGGTAACGGGATGTCATGTTTAAACTATCTTTCAATGCCTAAATTATGTCTGCTGCATCCTACATTTTTATATTAGGCTATATTTTGAATTTCGTCAAGTTTCTATTTGTCAGAATCAGGATAACCAGAATTATAGGATTTACAGGATGGTTATTTGATGGTTAATGGCTGTTGTTTATGTATTTATTCTTCTATCTTAACTTGAGGAGTATTTACTTTTCTCTATACTAATCATCAACAACTAACGAATAATCAAACAATCACATCCTGTACATCCTTAAATCCTTGACATTCTGATTCTGACAATATTAAAATTATGTAAACAAATAACCAAATTCCCTAAATATGCTATTTTATATACAGCATACATGAAACCAACCATGAACGAATCATGAATCATCCACAACAACCGCGAGAATACGATGCTGTGCTTGGTGGTAATAGTCCATCCCTAGAAGGTGCTGCCGTTTTAGGTGGTATTGAAGGGGTAAAATTGCGGTTGCAAAATCCAGAGCCACAGTTAAGAATTGCTGCACTAAATCAAGCATTAAATTATGGAGAACATGGTTTAGATTTGGTAATTGCAGGTTTAAAAGATGAATCTTGGGATATTCAAAATGCGGCTTATTTAATATTAAATTCTAGAACAGAACCAAGAATTAAGCAACTATTACAAAATCCTAATCAACAAGGTTTAAAACTAGAACAAATTGAAGTAGTCACAGTCAACAATTTTGGGGAAATTATCCAACGTCAGCCGCGTGTAGCTAGATATTTTATAGAAGATTTAGGTGATAGTATTAATTTAGAAATGGCTGCAATTCCTGGTGGTACTTTTATGATGGGTTCACCAGAAAATGAAGAGGGAAGATATGATGATGAAAGTCCCCAACATCAAGTGACTGTTCCTAGTTTCTTCATGGGAAAATATCCAGTAACACAGGCACAATATGAAGCTATTATGGGAACTAACCCTTCTCATTTCAAAGGTAGTAATCGCCCAGTTGAACGAGTTAGTTGGACTAATGCAGTGACTTTCTGTAAAAAGTTAAGCCAAAGGACAGGAAAAACCTACAGACTGCCAAGTGAAGCCGAATGGGAATATGCTTGTAGAGCGGGAACTACTACACCATTTCACTTTGGAAAGACGATTACAACGGATTTAGCTAACTATGATGGTTGTTATACTTATGGACAAGGACCCAAAGGAGTTTCTAGAAAAGAAACAAGAGAAGTAGGGAGTTTTGGAGTAGCGAATAATTTTGGCTTATACGATATGCACGGCAATGTCTGGGAGTGGTGTCAAGACAGTTGGCATAGTAGCTATAAAGGTGCGCCGACAGATGGAAACGCGTGGCTAGATACTGATACCAATGTAAGGTTGCTGCGCGGTGGTTCGTGGCGCTACGTTCCTGGGAATTGCCGTTCTGCTTGTCGCTACCACAACGATCTCGACTACCACGGCAACGATTTTGGTTTTCGGGTTGTGTGTGCTGGTGCGGCAAGGACTTAGTAGAACTATGCGCTTTTACCCTCTTGCTCTTTTCTTGTCTTACCTATCTTACGCAGCGAAAAATTTTTTTGTCTGAATCAGGATATCCAGGATTAAAGGATTTACAGGATTGTAATTTGATGGTTGATAGATGAGATTCATATATTTATTCTTCCATCTCACTTCATGAATATTCACTTTTATCTATACTAATCATCAATAACCAACCAATAATCAAACAATCACATCCTGTACATCCTCAAATCCTGGATATCCTGATTCAGACATTTATTATTTTTTGCAACTTTGCGCGAAATAAAAACCCAATAAACTAACAACTATCCCCCCTATTCATAAATAATGAATAACCCCCATCAACAACTACTCCAACAAATAGACCTCATGCTTCGCGCCCGCTATCCCCTACTATATATAGTCGGAGTCGAAGAAGAACCAATAGAACAAGTCCTCCAACAACTCACCCAAATATCCCAGACACCACGACAACTATTATTATGGGATATCGTCACCGGTTGGGATGACAACGGAACTGATAAAGGTTCTGTCATGGGCGCATTATCAAGAATTACCAAAACCCCAGAAAATACAACCACAATTTTTGTATTGCGAGACATACATTTTATCCTCAAAAACCCCGAAACAGAAAAAAATGCTCCCGTAATTCGGGCTATCAAAAACCTCACCCGTCAACTCAAACGCACACGCCAAACCCTCATCCTCACCAGTCATATATTAACCATTCCCCCAGAACTACAAGAAGAAATTACAGTTATTGATTTTCCCTTACCCAACATCCAAGAAATAGATTATTTAATTCATCAATTAATAGTCCCCGAAAAACTTAACTTAAATGGACTAGGAAAAGAACAATTAATCAAAGCCTGTCAAGGATTAAGTCGCGCCAGAATTAGAAGAGTTTTAGCCGCCGCTTTAGCAGCAAAAGGACAAGTCAACGAAACAGATATTGATAGAGTTTTAGAAGAGAAAAAACAAGCAGTTCGCCAAACCGGAATTTTAGAATTTTACACCGCCAATGAATCATTAAAAAACGTCGGTGGTTTAGAAAATCTTAAACAGTGGGTGCGAATGCGTCAAGATGCTTTTACCGAAGAAGCACGACGTTATGGAATCCCCAACCCCAAAGGCGTTTTATTAGTAGGAATCCAAGGAACAGGAAAATCATTATCAGCCAAAACTATCGCCCATGAATGGCGTTTACCATTGTTACGTTTAGACGTGGGGAGATTATTTGGGGGTATAGTCGGAGAAAGTGAAAGTCGCATTCGCCAAATGATACAATTAGCAGAAGCAATATCACCCTGTGTATTATGGATGGATGAAATAGATAAGGCATTTGGTAATATTAATAGTGGTACAGATGGTGACTCTGGCACATCGCGCCGGGTATTTGGTACACTAATTACCTGGATGCAAGAAAAAACCTCTCCTGTGTTTATGGTGGCTACTGCTAATAATGTGCAAATATTACCAGCGGAGTTATTAAGAAAAGGGCGATTTGATGAAATATTCTTTTTAAATTTACCTACGGAAAAAGAACGCCATGATATTTTTAAGGTCCACTTGCAAAAAATCCGTCCTTCCCGACTGCGAGATTTTGATTTACAAAGACTCGCAAATCATAGCGAAAATTTTAGCGGTGCGGAAATTCAACAGGTAATTATTGATGGTATGCACCGCGCTTTTGGTAGTTTAATTGATGGTAATAGGAGGGATTTTAACACGGAAGATATTTTAGCTGCGGTGTCGGAAACTGTTCCTTTGGCGGCTATTGCTAAGGAACAAATTACTAGTTTAAAACGCTGGGCTGCGGAAGCTGGCGCAAGAACGGCTTCTGTTGATACGCTGTTAATTGAGGAGTTGAAGGTTTATTCTCAGCAGCAAGGTTTGGGTCCTTTGGAGGTGGATTAAATAATAAAAGAAAACGAACCGCAGAGGCGCGGAGGACGCGGAGGGAAGAGGTTTTGGAGAGATTTTTATAGGAGTTGATTTTTTATGTCTCATTTTACAACTATTAAGGTGCAAATTAAACAGGGTGAAGTTTTGCTTGACGTTTTGCAAGAGTTAGGTTATCAAGTTGAACAAAATACTCAAGTTCGGGGTTATATGGGTGATAAAACTAATGCTGAATATGTGATTAAGCAATCTAATGGTTATGATTTGGGTTTTCGTAAAAATGGAGAAGGTTATGAATTAGTGGCTGATTTTTGGGGTGCGAAAATTAATCAGCAGGAGTTTATTAATAATATCAGTCAAAAATACGCCCATAAAACTTTGATGGAAACAATTCAAACTGAGGGTTTTAATGTGGAGGAAGAGGAGGTTTTAGCAGATGGTACGGTGCGGGTTATTGTTGGTAAATGGGTTTAATTTCTGATTTATTAACATTATTAAAAAGGAAAAATCATTATGGCTGAATATCAAAAAGTTGAATATCGCATTGGGAAGGATGGTAAAATTGTGGAACGGGTTTTAAATGTCACTGGTTCTAGTTGTGTGGAAACAACAAAGGGGTTAGAAAAATCTTTGGGAGAAATAGAATCTCAAGAATTGTTACCGGAATATTATCAAGATGATGAGTTAATTACAACTTCCGAAAATCAATCCTTACAACAGCAGTAAACCATAAATACTCGTTCCTTGTCTCTGACAAGGAATGCAGAAAAGAGGCTCTGCCTCTTCTGATAAAATAGAGGTAGAACCTCTAGGATTGCATTCCCAGTCTGGAGACTGGGAACGAGAAACAAGAAAGTCTGGAGACTGAGAACGAGAATCAAACCAGCTACATAAACAAATAATATGCTAGAACAAATTAATCATGTCGCTTTTGCTGTAATTCTCGTAATCATTGTTTATATCATTCTGCGGTTTTTATTCCCAGCAAATAATCAAGATATACCTATTAATAATCAATCTGTAACTTCTCCCGACACAGAACAAAAAATCAGAGATTTAGAAATTCAATGTCAACGACTCAGGGAGGAATTAAAACAACAATCTCAACAATTAAAAACTGATTTTCAAAATGAAACTTTTACCCAATTACAAACTTTACTCAGCAATTATCCCACAGTCAAAAAAATGGCTTTAGCTAAACCCGAATTACCCGCTAAAAACCTAATTTCCCTATTTACATCTTTAGATAATTTAATTACCAATTGGAATTATACTGTTATTGGGGAAACTTGGGAACAGGTTAATTATAATCCCCAATTACATCAAGCTGATAGTGATGATATTCAAGAAGGGGAATTAGTATATATTCGTTTTATTGGTTATCAAAATGGTGATACAATCCTCTATCCTGCAAAAGTTAGTCGCACTCTTCCACCAGGATTCAATAATACTTAAACTCATAAATTTGTAGGTTGGGTTGAGGAACGAAACCCAACATTTACTGCTTACAATTTTTTAGATCATACATTTATTCTGTCTTAACCCAACATCAAGATATCAATTATCTATCATTTTTGTTGGGTTGCGCTTCGCTTAACCCAACCTACTTGAATTATGACAACTATTGCAATTGATTTTGGTACAAGTAATACTGTAATTAGTATTTTAGAAGCTGATACTCAATTACCTAAAAGCTTACGTTTTCCTAATTTATCCCGTGTATTTGTCGGTGTAACTACTCAAGGTGAAAGATTAGAATATCCCGTTATTCCTAGTTTAATGTTTATTAAATCAGGTAATAATATTATATTGGGTGAAGGTGTGAGAAATCAACGTTTAGGACTTTCTCAAAGTTATCCTCCTGAAAGATTATTTAAAAAGTTTAAACGCGATTTAGCTGGAGATTATCAACCACCAGCAATCCAAATTGATGGTATAAATTATAATGCTATTTCTGTTTCTGAGTTGTTTATCCAAACTATTTGGACAGAAATAAAAAGGCAAAATATCCAACCTAGTCATTTAATTTTTACTGTTCCTGTTGGTGCTTTTGAACGTTATTTAGATTGGTTTCGAGATTTGGGGACAAAATTAAATGTTCCTCAAGTATCAGTTATAGATGAATCTACAGCAGCAGCTTTAGGATATGCTGTAAAACGCCCTGGTAAGTTAATTTTAGTAGTAGATTTTGGTGGGGGAACTCTCGATTTGAGTTTGGTTAAAACTGTGAATAATTCTCATGAAAATAACAGTTTACGCGCTGAGGTTTTAGCTAAGTCGGAAGCTTATGTAGGTGGTGAAGATATTGATGTTTGGATAGTTGATGATTATTTACATTCTCAAAATTTAACCCCGGAACAAGTTGGGAAAATTGGTTATCAAAATTTATTAGAAATTGCGGAAAGATTAAAAATTCAATTATCAAAAAATCAATCTGTAGCTGAAAGTTGGTTTGATGATGAATCTTTTATGTCTTATGAATTAAAAATTAATCGTGAAAAATTAGAGGAGATTTTAGAATATAGACAATTTTTACAACAGTTACGAGATACCTTAGATGAAGTTTTAGCTTCTGCTTTAAGAAAGGGTATTAGTAAAAATGATATTGAACAGGTTTTGTTAGTAGGAGGAAGTTGTTTAATTCCCGCAGTTCAACAATTAATTATTTCCTATTTTGGTAAAAATAAAGTAAAATTAGATAAACCTTTTGATGCTGTGTGTCATGGTGCATTAGCAATAACGCAGATTACTGAAATAGATGATTTTCTCCGTCATAGTTACGCGATTCGTTTATGGGAAAATTATAGCAAAAGTTATATTTATCATCGCTTATTTACCAAAGGTGAAAAATATCCTTGTCAACGTCAAGAATTGTTAAATCTGCAAGTTGCAAATAATGGACAAAAAGAGATTCGTTTAGATATTGGTGAATTAGGTGATATGTCACAAACAGAAATTGCGTTTGATGCTTCGGGAAGAATGACTTCTAGCACTCTCCAACATCAAGAAAGTTACCGTTCCTTAGATAATCAAAATCAACAGGTTTGTGTGGCAAAACTTAACCCACTAGGTGAAGCAGGAATGGATAGAATATCGGTGTTATTTGAGGTAGATTCTCGACGGATTTTATTAGCAACTGTGAAGGATTTATTGACGGGAAAAGTTCTAATTAATAGGGGAGAAATTTATAAGTTGACATAAATAAAATAATACAAGTGTTCCTATGATAGAAAATGCAATGCTTCTATAATTTTAATCATATCTATAATAATATAATTATATTGTTACTTAACTTTTTTGACAAGTTCAATTACTATTGATGGTTGCGTAGTCCAAAACAAATCAATTTTATAAAACTTGCATTTGTGAGACAATTTCTCTGTTGAATTAAAAATAATTGTTAAATCTATGAGCAATCAAGGTTCTATTCCCGTTATCATTAACGGTGCTGCTGGTAAAATGGGACGTGAGGTAATTAAAGCAGTAGCCCAAGCATCTGATTTAACTTTAATGGGTGCAATTGACACAACTCCCGAACATCAAGGTAAAGATGCTGGGGAATTAGCGGGTTTAAGTGAACCCCTGGAAGTACCAATTACCAATCAATTAGAGCCAATGTTAGGGTATGTGGCCGGAGAAAGACAGATGCAACCGGGGGTATTAGTTGATTTTACCCATCCTGATGCAGTTTATAATAATATTCGCAGTGCGATCGCCTATGGAATTCGTCCAGTGGTGGGAACTACAGGTTTAAGTCCCGCACAACTCGAAGAATTAGCCGATTTTGCGGAAAAAGCCAGTACCGGTTGTTTAGTTATTCCTAACTTTTCCATTGGTATGGTACTACTCCAAGAAGCCGCTGTGAGAGCTTCCCAGTATTTTGATCATGTAGAAATTATCGAACTCCATCATAACCAAAAAGCAGATGCTCCCAGCGGTACAGCCATTCAAACAGCCCAATTATTAGGCGAATTGGGTAAAACCTTTAACACTGCTATTGTGGAAGAAACGGAGAAAATAGCCGGAGCTAGAGGCAGTTTAGCAGACGAAGGGATTAGAATTCATAGTATCCGCTTACCGGGACTCATTGCCCACCAAGAAGTGATTTTCGGCGCAGCAGGGCAAATTTACACCTTACGTCATGATACCAGCGATCGCGCCTGTTATATGCCAGGAGTATTATTAGCCATCCGCAAAGTTAATCAGCTAAAGTCATTAGTATATGGATTAGAAAAAATACTTTAAAATTGCGATTTTTCCATCTCAAAGCCAAAAATATGATCGTTCCCCTAACTCGCCAAAAATTTGAACAAATCATTCCCCTGGTTGCCTCTGGACCACAATATAAATACTATTGGGGAAAGTTAAGCAATTTTGTGCAGCGGATACTAATTTCTGTAGTTACCCTAGCTGTGCTATTGCTCATGCAATTCTTGTTTAGATTGGAATTTGGGTTAATCTTCTTTTTTGGAGTATTTGGTGCTTTCTTTTGGCTTTGGTATCCAGTATTTCAAGCAAGTATCCGCAATGGAAAATGCCGCCGTTATAAATACAGTGGCTTTTTCCGGGGACGAGTGCTAGACTGGTGGATTACAGATCGGTTAATGGGCAAACAGGAAACCGTTAACGGCAAAGGTGAGTTAGTCATCATCGAAAACCGCGAAAAGCGGATTAACTTAGAAATAGGTGACGAAACGGGATTTAGTGTTGAGTTTGAAGCCCCATTACGCAACGCCCACAAAGTCATTTCTCGTGGTCAAATAGCTGAAATGGTGGTCATGTCAAATAGCCCTGATTTAAGCACCATTGAAGAATTTAGCGACATATATATTCCTAGTCGTGATCTATGGGTAAGTGATTATCCTTATGTACGTAAGGACTTTTTTAATGAAGTTAGTGTCCGCTTGCGTGCAAACCAGGAAAGAAAACCCCGCCGCCGTTCACCGAAGACATAGGGATAGGGAATAGAGTTTAATCTCAAGCACAAGTTGGAAAAGTCAGATAAGTTCACCGGGAAACTTCTGGCTTTTCTGGCTTGTTTTATGCTATGTAATTAACTAATTCTCCAAAATATACTTAAATTATGAGTGATTTACAAAGTCAAAATCCACTGAATGCTAACGCTAATCTCGTCGGTATTGGCATGGATAATCAACTATGGACAAGAAAAAATTACTTAACCAGTAATTGGGAACATATACCCAATAGTGGCTTGGTTTTGGCGATTACCTTTATGCCTGATGGTACTCTGGTGGGTACTGGCATGGATCATCAATTATGGACAAGAAAAAATTACTTAACCAGTAATTGGGAACATATACCTAATAGTGGGGCAGTTTTGGCGATTACTGCTATGCCTGACGGTACTCTGGTGGGTATTGGCATGGATCATCAACTATGGACAAGAAAAAATTACTTAACCAGTAATTGGGAACATATACCCAATAGTGGGGCAGTTTTGGCGATTACTGCTATGCCTGACGGTACTCTGGTAGGTATTGGCATGGATCATCAATTATGGACAAGAAAAACCTTAACCAGTAATTGGCAACATATACCCAATAGTGGGGCAGTTTTGGCGATTACCTTTATGCCTGACGGTACTCTGGTAGGTATTGGCATGGATCATCAATTATGGACAAGAAAAACCTTAACCAGCAATTGGGAACATATACCCAATAGTGGGGCAGTTTTGGGTATTGCATATTACCCAGCCGTGCGCCAACCAGTGCCAAAACCTTTAAATGGGCAAATTGTTGTTAATGCAGATGAATGGACACTAAGCAATCAAGGTTTCCAAAACGCCCCTGATACAGCCACATTTGTGACTAATGTTTCCCAATACTTTGTTGGTGATAAAAAAGGTAAATTTCATGTACTTTCCAATAATTTCGGTTTAACTCAATCTTCTTTAGAGCAAACAATGACCAAAGCAGGTCATACTTGGACTAAAGGAATGAATATCCCCATTGATTTAGCAACCCTTTCTCAATATGATGCTGTTTTTGTCGGTGGCGATCCTGTTAATAATCAAGTCTTAATTGATTATGTGAAGAATGGTGGCAAAGTTTATCTCTGCGCTGGTACAGGTCAAGGAGGCTCACAAACTGAAGCCAACAATTGGAATACTTTTCTCGCTGCATTTGGTCTAAAATATGGGGGTTCATATAATGGAATTAGCGGAAATTGTCCCGTTAATCAAAATCACCCTCTATTTGCAGGAGTAAAAACCATTTATCAAGATAATGGTAACTCTATTGTTGATTTACAACCGGATTCGCCACTTAATCAAGTTATCCTTACTCATAGTAGTGGACAAGGGCTAATCGCTACGGCTGAATTTATTAAAACCCCTGCACCTCAACCAACTCCCGCGCCTGTGTCACCAGTTGATGTAACTCCTGTACCAACTCCTGCACCTCAACCAACTCCTGCGCCTGTGTCACCAGTTGATGTAACTCCTGTACCAACTCCTGCGCCTGTGTCACCAGTTGATGTAACTCCTGTACCAACTCCTGCACCTCAACCAACTCCCGCAACTTTAGTAACTGACTCGGAAGAATTTACCATCACTGCCACGACAAATGTAACTATTTCCAAATTAGTTTATAAAGGTGCAGTTAAACGCACTCAAGCCGATGAATATATAGAGATTAGCAACTTAGGTAATAGTCCTGCTAATATCTCTGGGTGGAAAATAACTTCTGCGGCTAGTTCTAAGCAATTTTTAACCTTCCCACCAGGAACTATCTTAGAAGGTGGTAAGAGTTTCCGCATTTACACCAATGAAGTACATCCTGAAACAGGTGGTTTCTCCTTTGGTAGTAAAACTGCTATTTGGAATGATGCAGGGGATGAAGCTAAACTTTTTGATACCGCAGGAAGCAATGTTTCCACTTTAGCTTATGGGAAAAATACCGTTGCTGGCATCAAACAAACGTTAAAAGTTCCTCAATTAAAGTTTGTGGCTACTCATACTTTAATTAACAAACAAATGGCTTTAGGCGGAAAAGTCACATTTACCGAAGCTTTATCTTCAGCAATTCAGAGTTTTCTTGAAGATGATAGTAATGCTAAAAATCCTTTGGCATTAATTCTTAAAGATCCCACAGCTTTTGGTTTAGCTGCTGGTGCTACTAAAGCAATGGCTACTGAAAAGTTGCGTTCTTATCTGAACGAGGGCGGAACATTGAGTTTACTTCCTAATGCTAAAAGTAGCACAGAAGTGGATAAAAATTGGATTTTTGAGCTATCACTGGCAGCATTTGCAGGGAAAACCTTCTGTGCAGTTGTGACCTGTTAGGCTGTATCGTTCCAGTGTAGGGGATAGCGAAGCGCGACCTAGGAATCGCAGTAAGTTGGATAGAACACAATCAAACACTATTGACTGTGATCCCTAGGTCTGACAAGAAGACTCCGTTATCTCCCTCCAGTTCTATCTTGTCCATAGGCTTGCCAAGCTAAATCCACCAAGCCGTCAACAATGGCAGCGGCGACAACGGCGTTACCCTTGCGACCTTCAATAGTGATACAAGGGACTAAGGACTCTTGTAATCGTTCTTTTGCAGTTTGTGAATTAATAAAACCTGCTGGGGTGGCAACTATTAAAGCCGGTCTGATTTCTTCGGCTGCAATTAATTCAACCAATGCAGTTAATGCTGTTTGTGCTTGACCAACTACAAATATTCCCTCTGGATAACGCCTAGCTAGGGTTTCAATCCCCCAAGCAGCAAGGGTTTTTTCTTTTTGGGGTCGTGTTAGTGCTTCCATACTGCAATACACTGGATTAGCAAATGTATTTTGAATATTATGGGCTATGCCTACTTGTACCATTGGTGCATCTACGATAATGGTAGTCCGTGCTGCCAGGGCGGCTGCTCCAGCTTGTAATGCTTGTTCTGAAAACCGGATTAAGGATTGATACTCTAAATCTGCTGTAGCATAAATTACGCGCCTAACGATTTCATACTCTGCTGGTGAAAAAATATGATCACCAATTTCAGTATCAATAATTGCCAAACTTTGAGCATCAGTTATGTGCCATTCCATTTTTATTTAACTTCTTGTATAGTAGTTTTCAGCTTATCATCAGTTTCAACCAGTGTTAATAATATCAGTATATTTAAAGATTTATCTCAACCTCCCCCAGCAGACCGAACGTGAGGGTTTTTGCTGTTTCAGCTAAACCCTTTTTTTTAAATTAGCACCTAAGATTCAAAACCAGAGGAAGACCGACTAAACATGGGGGATAAATAAGCTACTAGAGCACCAATAGCAAAGGCAGAAATATTGCGAACGAGGGGCAACCAATCGCTTGTACGGGTAATAACTGGAGCAATACCGAAGGCAATAAACAACATCCCCCATAAGGGTGAAAAAATTAACGCCCATTGCCAAGCAACTATTTTTTTGTCGCTTCGAGGTTGAGCCGCAAAACCACAAATAATCCCACCGACTGCGGAGGTAACAAGGGTGAGTATCCATTGTTCTTTAGGAAGTCCAGGAACTACGTTACAACCACCTTTGATTAAGCAACCTTTGACTGAATCTAGAGCCTGGAGAATGGCTTGATCTTCTCCTTGTTCTCGGACAAAGTATAAGTTACCAAAGCGGGTTTGTAGTTCAATCCAGAAGGTGCGGGGTAAAAATTCATAAACTGCATCACCGACGCTAAAGCTGAGGATGTTACCACCACGAGCATCTGCTACTAAGAGGATGCTTTTATCATCTAAACCCCAATATTTAATTACTGCTCTCCCTGGGGTGCGGTCATATTGGGTTAAAACGCGCAATTTCCAACCAGTATCAGTTTCAAACTGTTCTAATTCTTTAACTAGTTTTTCTTGTTGGGGGTCAGGGAGAGTTTTTGCTAAATCTACTACTGGTGTTACAAAACTAGGCAGTAAATCAGGATTTTCATAAGCTAGGGCTGATGGGGAATCAATTGCCCATACGGAGCTAATAACGCAAAATACGGCAATTGATACTAAAATTCGTCGCCAAAAACACAGGTGCATGAACGTTTTTATACTATTATCAACAAGGGGATGTAACAAGTGCTTTTCAAAGATTAATGTAAAAGTGATATTTCTTTACACTTCTTTACTTTACTCTAATATTGAGATATCTCAGCAAAACCTGATGGGAAAATTGGGGATTGGTAAATATTTGTTGTTTATCAATTTTGGCAGTCTCTAATCCCGTTTTCTTAATTGCATTGATGGGTTCTCATGGACTGGTAAGCGTTTTTGTATTTCCCCGGATTTTTCTTTGCGGGTAAAACTTGTCCAAGCTGCTCTAAAACCAATTAAGACGCTACGGGTGTTAATTTGAATATGTTCTGCTTGTTTTTTGGCACTATCTAGGCTTTGATCAAATTGTTTGACAACTTGACCGGCACTTTTAACACCTTCACTAATATCATCGGTTAAGTCTGTGATTTCTAAGCTGGTGTTGCGGATAGCCTTGAGAGTAGGTGGCAACTCCCGTGAAAGGGTGTCAAAGAATTTTTCGGCACTGCGAGCAGCATGGGCTAATTCCTGTAAAGCGGGTATGGCTGCCACTAAAACGGCTGTTAGGCTGGCAGCAACTAGGAGGATAGATAGTCCCAGCCAAAATAAAGGGTCAATCACGGTTATGCCATTTATAAACGTTCTATTTTTTCGGTGAGAGGATTGATGCTGTCTGTGGTGCTACTAACATCAACAGTATTTTTCTTGTTTAAACTTTGGCTTTCGCGCTGGGTAGCATCTATACCAATAGCGATCGCTTCCCGCAGTCTGTCTACGGTTTCATCCCAGTTTTGCAGGGTACTGGTGGAAAGACGGTTAGCCTGAATTTGCACGCTGCTAGAGATATCTTCTGCCAATTCGGGGATAGCATTGGCCGATTTTTTCACTAGTTTACGGGTTTCGCGTCCTGTGCGGGGGGCAACTAATAATCCGGCTAAAGTGCCGATAGCTGCTCCTAATATCAAACCACCTATAAAGATTCCAGAACGGTTTTTAGACATTTTTTGATTTTTCTACTCCATAAAACTTAATTTTATATGGGAATCTGGTTTGATCTGAAGTATGCACTTAAGACTCCTTGACTCCTGAATGGTTACTGAGCTTACTGTTGTCCCGACTCTTGCCATATTTTAACTACAAGTTGCCACTTTCTTAGCTACAAGCCAAAGATTCGATACAGTATATTTCAAGCATATTGTCTCTTGTAAAGCATGACAGGAAACTTTAACTGGTTGTGTTTTTACCTCGTCTTTTATAAGTTTTGCTTGGTATGTATAAAGTGCCCCTGAAGGTTGTTCAAAATTTAACTCACCAAGAATTGTATGATTATCCAGGCTTTTTTCTAATATTTTACCTGTTGCTTTATATTTAAACCAATCCCAACCTAAACGCAACATCAGTTCTTTTTCCAAAATTTGCAGGGGATTGGGTAAGATTCCCCAGCCACGATAAATTTTATGTAAGTATTGTATATTGCCAGTATACATTAAAATTGATTTAAAAGTATCCTGATCAAGAAGTCCATAATATCTACCTTCGGGAAAATCTATAATTGTGGGAGCAAATCTATGTCCTCCAAAGTGACTTGATCTCCAAATTCTGAGATGATTTAATTGTAGGTTTGAGATGGTATTTTGAGCATGAAAGTAAAAAGGATTACCATATCTAGCACAACATTGATCATGACTACCATGGGTACATACTAATATATCTCGGCTCATGGTGGATTCTATTTCATAATCATTGCTAACACCAGCTAACCATTTATTAACAACCCCTGCAACTTTTTCAATATTTGGTAGTTTAAATTCTTGTTTCCGGTATCCGTTACTTAATCCTTCTTGCTGTTGATAAATTAATAAGGTTGTTTGTTCTATTTTGTGTGATTGATCATTGGCAATTAAGAGAAACCGAATTGGTAGTTGAGCGCGGTTTACATCTTCTACTAAGTTGCGTAAGTTATCTGGAACCCATTTAGAATTAAAGGCTTCATAAACCCAAGGGGTAGGACATTCTACTAAAATATAGGTTTGGTAATTGGTGGCACTACCAATGATATCTTCTTGTATTACCCGTGAATTATCCGCACAGAAAAATTTGTTCATTTACACTTACTCAACTAGAGATTTGATGGACAATGGTTAGGAACAAGCCTGGTAAGCATTTCCTAAAGTTCTAATTTTAAAAAAGGCTGCTGCTTCAATAAATACTATATATCTTAAATTTATCAATATTGCAAAATATTCTCAATTACCTGCAAAAATATAAAATGGCATAGATTCAGGTTATGTATGATACAAGCATGATAAATGTAGAATATAGCAGTTCCCATACTCGTGAGGTACAAAGTTTTTTAGTTTTAGGGAACAGAGAAGAGGGAATCCTGTAACTGTGAATAAATTGGTGTGTACTTCATGAAATTGGGAAAGGATATAAAGATAGAAATAGAATATAGAAATATTTTATATGCCAATGGTAAAGACGGTTTCATCATGAACTATAAGAAAATCATGATTAAGTAATAATGGTGAATTGATAGTTGTTTCGTAAATTCCCTATTTTTAATTATATGACATTAATTTTAGCTTTAGACTTTGGCGGGACAAAATTGGCAGCAGCAACGGTTAAGGCTGGTGCTAAAGAGTGGTCAGACCATGAATCACGGTTTTCTCCAACCAATGGAGATGCTTTGACTGATTTAGAAATTATGCGATCGCTCATTGATTCTGTGCTAAAAGGAAGGAAACCGGATGCTATTGGTGTCAGTTTTGGAGGTCCTGTAGATGCAACAACTGGCTTAGTCCGTTTATCTCATCACGTTTCTGGCTGGGAAAATGTTCCCCTTAAACAAATACTGGAAGAAGATTATCATGCACCTACCATTATAGATAATGATGCTAACGTTGCGGCTGTTGGTGAACATCGTTTTGGGGCTGGACAAGGATATGATAGCTTATTTTATATTACCATTAGTACAGGTGTCGGTGGAGGCTGGATACTAGATGGTAAACTTTGGCGAGGTGCATTAGGTATGGCGGGAGAAATTGGTCATATGGTCGTAGACCCTAGAGGTCCCTTATGCTTATGCGGAAAAAGAGGATGTGTAGAAAGGTTAGCTTCTGGTCCATACATGGCACAAAATGCGCGGGAAATGTTGGAGAAAGAACCACCCAATGCTAAAGGTAAAAACAGGGGGGAGATACTCAGGTATTTGACAGGTAATAATCTTAACTTACTAACAGGTAAAGTAGTCAGCGCTGCTGCAGCTAACGGAGATGAAATAGCACAAGAGGTATTATTCAGAAGTGCTTGGGCTTTGGGAGTAGGTATTGGGAATGTAGCTAACCTCATGAATCCCCAACGGTTTGTTTTAGGTGGTGGTGTTACCAAATCTGGGGATAATTTCTGGACTGTGGTGCGGAAAGTAGCTAGAGAAACCGCACTACCAGAGGTAAATTTTGAGATTGTGCGGGCATTGTTGGGTGATGATGCACCTCTATGGGGGGCGGTTGCTTTAGGTTTGGATATCTTGGATTAAATTCTTTTTCTCACGCAGAGACGCGGAGGCACGGAGAGTTTAATTTAAATATTTGTTTGTTGTCTTTGATAAAGTGACCAGTACAAACCTTTTTGTTTTAAGAGTTCTAAATGTGTTCCTCTTTCAGCTATTACTCCTTTTTCCATGACTAATATTAAATCGGCTCGTTTGAGGGGGGAAAAACGGTGAGCAATTAAGAATACTGTGCGGTTAGAGGAAACATTTTTGAGGTTTTGTAATACTTGTTGTTCGGTTTCACTATCTAAGGCGCTGGTGGCTTCATCTAATATGAGAATTGGTGCAGATGCTAGAAATAATCTGGCTAATGCTATTCGTTGTCTTTGTCCTCCAGATAATGCTGTTCCTCTTTCTCCTACGTTGTTTTCATAACCATAAGGTAGTTGACTAATGAAGTCATGGGCTACTGCTAATCTGGCGGCTTCTACAACTTGTTCGGAGGTGATATCTGGATTTCCTAATGTGATGTTTTCCAAGATTGAACCATTAAATAAAAAGTCTTCTTGGAGAACTACACTAATTTGTTGTCTTAAGGATGATAAGTCTGTACTTTTGATGTCAAATCCATCAATTAGAATTTGTCCTGATTCAATTTGATAAAGTCGTTGTAAAAGTTTGGAAAGGGTACTTTTTCCTGAACCACTACGTCCGACAATACCTACAAATTGCCCTGGTTCAATATTAAAAGAAATTCCTTTTAATACTGGTTCTGTGTTGACATTATAGCGAAAGAAAACTTGATCAAAATTAACTTCACCTTTGAGGGGTGGTAATACTAAACCTGTTCCTGCTTCTGTTTCTGGTGCTGCATTGAGAATATCACCAATTCTATCTACTGATAATAGCACTTGTTGGAGATTTTGCCATAACTGTACTAGTCTTAATAGAGGGCTGGTAACTCTTCCTGATAACATTTGAAAGGCGATTAATTGACCAATAGTAAGTTGATGATCAATTACTAATTTTGCCCCAAACCAAAGGATGATTAAGGTGGAAAAGTTAGTGAGAAAATTACCAATATTACTACTAATATTAGATGTGGTGGAAGCTTTAAAACTGGTACGAATAAACCGAGCAAATAAACCTTCCCACCGTTCTCTGGCTATTGGTTCTGCTGCATGAGCTTTGACTGAATGAATGCCGGTAATTGTCTCAACTAAAAATGATTGACTGTCAGCACTGCGGTTAAAGGTTTCGTTTAGCCAATTTCGTAAAATCGGTGTGGCAATAATCGTTAAAGTCGCAAATAATGGTAATACAGCTAAGGCTACAAAGGTCAGGGGAATGTTATAATAAAACATTAATCCCAGGTATACTACAGCAAAAATACTATCAAGAATTACCGTTAAAGCTGTACCTGTAAGAAATTGGCGAATTTGTTCTAATTCCTGGACTCTAGCAACTGTATCTCCCACTCTCCGCGACTCAAAATAAGCCAAGGGTAAACGCATTAAATGGCGAAAAAGTTGGGCTGATAAACTCAAATCTAAACGTCGGGCTGTGTGGGTAAATATGAATAGCCGCAGTATACCCAGGATAGATTCAAATATAGCAACTAATAAGAGAGCGATCGCCATTACATCTAATGTGGCTAAACTCTCCTGTACCATGACTTTATCAATGATAACTTGGGTAATTAATGGTGAAGCTAAACCCAATAGTTGTAAGGTAAAAGAAGCTAATAAAACCTCACCTAATAAGCCTCGATATTTCCAAACTGCGGGGGTAAACCAAGCTAAATTAAATTTTTCTTGTTGGGAAGTTAGCTCAACTTGCCATAATGTACCATCCCAACAATTTTCTACCACAGATTGAGGTAATTGTTCACAAATATAATCAGGATTTTGGGGATTAGCAATAATTAAATAATTACCTTTGATTCCATAAGCTACAACCCAATTTAATTGAGAATTTTCCCCTTCCTGATTGCTTTGATTCCACAACAATAAAGCGGGAAAAGATAATTGGCGTAATTCACTCCAATTAATTTGTAATTTCCGCAATAATAACCCTAATTTCTCCCCAGTTTCTATCAGATTTTTAGGTTTTTGTCCGCGTAATTGACGTTGTACCCATGCTAATTGTACAGGATTTTGTAAGTATTGTGCTACCATTGTTAAACAAGCAGCACCTCTATTTTCACTTCCCACAAAGGGATAATTAGAAATTGTTGGTTGTTCGGATTTAGCAGGAGGTGAAACCAAAGGAGAATTAGGAACTGATAACACGGCTTCTAGCTCTTTTACTTCTATTGAACTGTTCCAAAATCCATCAACTTGAGGATTTAAAAACTTTTTCCATAGGGACGAATTCCAACACACAACTATGACTTCCTTGCTAGTAGCTACGGCTTTACAATCAGTAAATAATTGTTGACAATTACCAAACCAATCTCCTGTTTGTAAAGTAGCTACGGTTTTATTTTCTTTTTCCTCTCTTAATCGGACTTTACCAGCGACAATAAAAAATTGATTACCAGCTAATTTTTGTGACCAAATTTTTTCGCCAAGCTTGTAGTAATGTATTTCGGCTTGCTGTTTTAATTCGCTTTGTTCTTCAGCATTTAGCCAGGATAGTGGCGGTTCATTCCATGGTAAATTGTTTAACACATTTATTCGTTAAAATTGACTGTTTAAAAGTTTTAATTCAATTGAATTTTGACTGTGAGATTTTGAATCTTATCTCCTAGCCATTTCTCAAATAATTCATTTTTTAGAGATTGTTGTAATTGAGGATCTTCTAAAGAGGCCGGAAGAATTTGTTCTAATCTAAATAAAGCAAAACGTCCTTCTATTTCTATGGGTTTGATCAATTTTCCAGGGGTGGTTGAGTCTACGGCCGCACGTAATATATCTGGTATAGTTCCCCGACTAATTGGTCCCATCATACCATTAAATACTCTTTCGTCGGCTAATGAATACTCTTTTGCTAGTTGTTCAAAACTACTTCCTTCTTCAATTTGAGTTTGTAGTTCTTCTGCTAATTCTCGACTGTCAACTAGAATCCGTGAAAGTACAACTCTATCTAAGTAAATCTTTCTTTCAATAAAGTATTCTGGTAATTTTGATTCTGTGATTAATGCTTTGAGTTTCTCTAACTGAAAGCTAAAGGTAATAGATGTATGAAAAGTTGTATAATCTGTACCATTACTTGTTAGCCATTCTTGAAATTTTTGGGCATCAGTTAGTTGATTTTTTAGGCGAAAATCAATAATTGTCTGTTCAATTAATGCAGAACTAATCTCTATATCTGTTCTAGCACTAATTTCTTGTTCAATGATGTGCTGACGCAGTACGTCACTAATAAAATTTCCCAGTCTACCAGATATTTGTAGATATTTGACTACTTCAGTTAAGGCAATTTCTTGACCATTTACAGTTAAAAAAGATGAAGATTCCATGAAGTAATTCTCAGAATAATACTAAAACATCTATAAGACTTTCCATTAAATAATGGGGAAAACAGTAGAAAACTATATTTAGTAATTATAAAGATTCGATAAATTAAATATGTAATTAAATCTGGTAATAAAATATCATAATTTTTTATTAAAAGTAAACTAAATGATTTTAGACGATAACTATTTTTCAATCTGTAAGCAATATGACAAAAATGATGATGTTGGGTTTCCTGGTGTCAACCCAACCTACAGAGATTTTGATTTTAGTCAATATTTAAAGAAAGATACTTTGGTAAATTAATGCTAATGTTATCGCCGCAATTGCACCAATTAGGGTATTAAAAATATTGACAACTTCATTAGTAAGCCAAATATATTTGGATTGCAAAGTTGCACCAATGACACTTTCTAAATTAGTGGCAATAAATGCGGCTATTACACTCCAAAGAATACCCAGGGGATTAATTAAATTTACTCCCCAACTAATCAGAGCGATCGCTATTGATGCTACTATACCAGCTAAAGTTCCTTCTAAACTGACTGCCCCTTCTGTCCCTCTCGGAACTGGTTGCAATGTGGTAATTAAAAAGGTGTTTTTACCATAAGCTTTCCCCACTTCACTCGCAGTTGTATCCGATAGTTTGGTGCTAAAACTAGCAACATAACCCAAACATAGTAAATATTTAAAATCAGGTAAAAACAAGACTCCCAACGCACAAAAAGCCGCTATTAATGCTGAACCCCAAACGTTTTCTGGACCTCTTGCACCACCACGTTTTTCTGCAATTCCCGCAGCTTCTTTTTCCGCCATACCAATGCGTGTTACCCCAGAACCGACAATAAAATAAAATACTACCACTAGATATCCTTGCCAACCTAGTGTTCCCCAAATGATAATTCCTAATAACCCAGCATTAAGTATACCTGAGAGGGTGAGCAATTTTTTGGGAAGAATTGCCACTATTCCTAGTAAAATTGCATTTAAGGCCAATCCCATTAACCAGGGATTAATAAAATCCATTAAAGATAACATCTGTGATAAATTATGAGTATTTTCAGATTTTTATGCTAATAAAATGATTTTATCCTCTTTTACCACAGATTTATCGTAATTTTACTTCCTCACAGTAAATTAGTTTAACAAAATAACCATCAAGGAGAAACTATGTCAGCGGAAAAACCTAGTATTTTGGTGACAGGAGGAGCAGGATATATTGGCTCTCATACAGTTTTAGCACTCAAGCAAGCCGGTTATGATGTCGTCATACTTGATAATTTGGTCTATGGACATCGGGATTTAGTAGAACAGGTTTTACAAGTAGAATTGATAGTAGGAGATACAAGCGATCGCACTTTACTAGATAATCTTTTTCAGAGTCGCAATTTTGCCGCAGTGATGCACTTTTCCGCCTATGCTTATGTAGGTGAATCTGTCACTGATCCAGCTAAATATTACCGTAATAATGTTTTAGGGACATTAACATTATTAGAATCAATGTTAGCAGCTTCTATTCATAAATTTGTCTTTTCTTCCACCTGTGCTACCTATGGTGTACCGAATTTTATTCCGATTACAGAAGATCATCCCCAAAATCCCATTAATCCCTATGGTGCAACTAAATTAATGGTAGAAAGGATATTAACTGATTTTGATGTAGCATACAATTTTAAATCAGTACGTTTCCGTTACTTTAATGCTGCTGGCGCTAACCCCCAAGGATTATTAGGAGAAGATCATCATCCCGAAACCCATTTAATCCCTTTAATATTACAAACAGCATTAGGTCAACGGGAAGCTATTAGTATTTTTGGGACTGATTATCCCACTCCTGATGGTACTTGTATCCGCGATTATATTCATGTTAATGATTTAGCAGATGCCCATATTTTGGGACTAGAATATTTATTAAATGGTGGTGAAAGCGAGGTTTTTAACTTAGGAAATGGTAACGGGTTTTCAGTCAGAGAAGTAATTGCAGCAGCAGAAGATGTCACAGGTATGTTAATATCAGTTAAGGAATGCGATCGCCGTCCTGGAGATCCTCCAGCCTTAATTGGTACAAGCGAAAAAGCCCGACAAATCTTGAATTGGCAACCCCAATATCCAGGTATTAAAGATATCGTCTCTCACGCTTGGCAATGGCATCAACAAAGGCATAAATAAAAGCCTTAGAGGATGTTTTAAAAGTTTATGGCGATTAGAAACTGCTACCACACAAACAAAGTCCACGCTTTTTAACCCACGAAGGTGTGTTTCGTCTGTGTAGCCGCAACTTCTAGTCGCCGGGTGGATAATAAATTAGACTCTACCCATACAAGACTTCCGCTTGGGGAGTTATTGTTTTTGAATTGCTTTTTGAACTCTCTCAACTTGTAGAGGAACTTCCGCCTCCGTAAATAATATTATGGCTTGCTCAAAATTGATCTGACTATTTTGAAATTCACCCATTTTCTGATATGTTAAACCTAATTGGAAATAAGCTGCTGCTAAATCATATCTATTAGCATTGATTTTATTGAATATTTCTATTGATTCTGAATGTTTAGAAAGTGCTTCTTGAAAATTATTTTGGATGCGAGCAAGTTCTGCTAAACCAGTTAAAGCCTGAGCTACAAATAGATTATGTTCAGGATTATATTTAACTACTTCAGAAGATTCCAAGGAAAGGATAAATGGGTTCATGTTCCCGTAAAATCGAGTTTTTTCTTGAGACAATTTTATTACTTCATGATACATTATCAAAGATTTTTGAATATTCCCTAAATTTTTGTAAATTATACCTAACCTGTTTAACACATAGATTTTACGCCATACAAGAAAATCTAATTCAGTTTCTAAACCCGACTTAATAAGCAAAGTTTCGATATTAGCTACAATATAACATAGTCTTTTAGCCAAAACTTGAGCAAGAAACCCATAAGATAATCTTTTTGTAAAAAATTTATCAACAACTGATGTTTTTTCTAGATTCAAGTACGAGTATATAATAGCTAATTGCAGAGATATATTTATTTGATATCTTTTTATTTTTAACTTTAAACTTGGACTTACTTTTCGCATTATGGTTGCTAACCATGATTTGGTTAGGTCTAAAATATTTAGACCTGCTTCCAGTTCCCAGCTATTTATATAGCAGATAGATAAATATATTTTATTTTTTAATATCAACAATATAATATCATCATTTTTTGTGTCTATCTTATTATTTTCAAACCCATCTAAAAGAGAATTTGCCAGTGCTAGTGATTTATTATGGTAGTTAATTGCTATGTTTATATTTCCTAAGAGCATATTGATTTCACCTTTAATAGAATCAATACTTGCTATTATATATTGAGATTTTATGTTTTTTATGATCAAATCCAATATAGATATTGTTTTTACTAATCCTACCGCTCGATGGTAAGAAAAAGCAAGAGTTTCATCAGGTGTGAAGGAATTATTTCTTCGTTCTATCAATACATATCCAGTATTTTCAAAGTCATGAATACATTCATAATGATAATAAGCTTCAAAGGCTTTCTTCGCGTCCTCGCTTGTGCGAATATTTTTCACACTACCTCTCCAAAATTCGGCTGCTTTTCGGTTAACTTCCTCCCATTCTTGACTTGATTTTAACCTTTTTATGCTCTCTTCTTTAATTACTGGATGCAGCCAATACTTCCCCTTAGCAAATTCAAACAAACGCAAACTTCTTAAAGTTCTAATTATATAGATATGCTGGTCAGGAATATCCCACAACAAAGCTATTAAAGCATCTTCAGTCACTTGCGGTATATCTTGATAGCGATAACATCCTAACCTACACAGTAACTTATAAGCATTGGGATTTAAACTTTGCAATCTCTCAAATTGATTGACAACTAAATTTTTTAATCCTCTTTCCACCCAAGTACAATTTTCTTGCCAATAAGCAGTTGCATCTCCTTCATAATTTGTTTCTATTGACCCAACTAGAATATGCATGGCTTTAGCATTACCACCATATTTTATGTGCATTTCTTCTAGTAAAGAAACATCAATCTCAACTTCGTGAAATGCGAAAAATTTTTGCCATGCTGAACTAATCAAGTTACTTAAATAATAATGATAAACTACATCAATCCGGTCATCAAATAAACATTCTCTACTCGTAATTATTGTAAATGACTGCACAGTTGTATCAGCTAATATCTTCAATAATTCTAAATAACGACTATGATTTTGAATAAACTTACCGTGTTTATCTAGTACAGGTTCTAAATTATCAATTAATATTCCGACCCGACGATTTTGCAAGTGTTTTTTTAATCTGATCAGTGTAATCCCAAATTCCCTTCCTGGTTCTTCTTGAAAATATTGTTTTAACCATTCGTCAACTATGCTTTCAATGCTAGTGATATTCTCTGTTTCCCGAACCATTTCTAAGGATAAAACTAAATCAAAGCCGTGATTATCTAAATATTGCTTGGCTAAAGTTGTTTTACCTATTCCTCCTGGAGCCTGAATAACAATCATTTTTTGATGTTGATTGAAGAGAGTATTAAGCTTTTTTAAGTCATCATCTCTACCGAAAAAATTAACACCTTTATTCTCAACAGAAAATAAGTCTTGATGACAAATATCTGTATTAATTATAGCTTTTGAACTTAGAATACTGTCTATATTACTTTCATAAAATAGTTTTAATGCCTCAAATAGTGATTATGATTATGCCATGTCCCTAACCACAGGTAGCGATGGTGCTATCTATGTCGCTGGGTATACTGATGGCAACCTGGATGGACAGGTGAATAGCGGTAATAATGATGCCTTTGTCACTAAATACAATACTGATGGTACAAAAGCCTGGACTAAACTGCTGGGAGGCAGTGGTGCTGATTATGCCAATTCCCTAACCACAGGTAGCGATGGTGCTATCTATGTCGCTGGGTCTACTAATGGCAACCTGGATGGACAGACGAATAGCGGTGGTGTTGATTCCTTTGTCACTAAATACAATACCGATGGGACAAAAGCCTGGACTAAACTGCTGGGAACCAGTGGTGCTGATTATGCTTATTCCCTAACCACAGGTAGCGATGGTGCTATCTATGTCGCTGGGTATACTTATGGCAACCTGGATGGACAGGTGAATAGCGGTAGTTACGATACTTTTGTCACTAAATACAATACCGATGGGACAAAAGCCTGGACTAAACTGCTGGGAGGTAGTAGTAATGATATTGCCTATTCCCTAACCACAGGTAGCGATGGTGCTATCTATGTCGCTGGGTATACTAGTGGCAACCTGGATGGACAGGTGAATAGCGGTGGTGTTGATGCCTTTGTTACCAAGTATAATACGGATGGGACAAAAGTCTGGACTAAACTACTGGGAAGCAGTGTTAATGATTATGCCTATTCCCTAACCACAGGTAGCGATGGTGCTATCTATGTCGCTGGGTATACTTGTGGCAACCTGAATGGACAGGTGAATAGTGGTATTTACGATGCTTTTGTTATTAAGTTAAACGTTAACGAAGCCCCAGTTATTACCAGTCCTGCTACCGCCACCTTTGCCGAAAACGGTACAGGAACAGTTTATACTGTCACCGCTACATCTACCAGTACAAACCTCACCTACAGTTTATCTGGTACGGATGTTAATCTCTTTAACATCAATAATGGCGTTGTCACCTTCAAAACCGCGCCTAACTTTGAAGTGCCTGGTGATAATGGTGCAAATAATGTTTATGATATCAACGTTATCGCTAGTGATGGTTCATTAACCGCTACACAAGCAGTAGTCATTACCGTTACAGACGTTAATGATATTGTTCAATCCTCCGTCAGCTACACATTAAACTCCAGCGAAACGGATTTAGCTTTAATAGGAACCGCAAACATTGACGGAACTGGAAACAGTCTCAATAATGCCATCTTCGGTAACAGTGGTAATAATGTTCTCGATGGCCGCGCTGGTGCTGATAGCCTTTTTGGTAATGCCGGTGATGATACTTTGATAGGTGGTCTTGGTGCTGACACCATGACCGGGGGAATTGGTAATGATTGGTACTGGGTAGATGATGCTGGAGACAGTGTGATAGAATATGCCAATGAAGGTACAGATAAGGTTTTCACGAGTATCAGTTACACACTTACAGCCAATGTAGAAGACCTGGCTTTACAGGAAATAGCCGCCAATATTAATGGTACGGGTAATATCCTGAATAATACTATTACAGATAATAGCAAAGATAACATTCTCGATGGTGGTGCTGGTAATGATATTATCAGAGCTTCTGGAGGGAATGATACCTTAATTGGTGGACTAGGTGCGGATACTTTAACGGGAGGTTTAGGCAATGATAGGTTTGTTTATACCAATTTAACCGATTCCTTGTTAGGTGGAATTGATATCATCAAGGATTTTAACAATAGTACGGATACTGACCGTTTTGTAGTTACCACTGCCCGGTCTGTGTTTAATAATGTCGGTGTAGTTAGCGGACTCAATGCCACTGCCATTGGTAGTAAATTAACTACTAGTAACTTTGGAGCTAATGCTGCTGCATTATTTACCATAGGCTCAAAGAGCTATGTAGCTATTAATGATAGCATTGCTGGTTTTAATGCTCTTAGTGATGCCATTGTGGATATTACGGGATACAAGGGTACTTTATCTGCTGGTAGTTTTGTGACTGTTTAAGCTACCTAGCGGTAAAATTGCAACAGTTAGATACTTGATTTCTCTAAGGGACTTCTAATTAAAAAAATACCCAAAAATTTCTTGTGGTGCGGGTATCTTGCCTACTAATCATCAAGGACGGGCAGGAGGCCCATCCCACAAAATTGGGTAAAATAGTAGAATGGCAAACTCTGCTATTATTATTATTGTCCGTAAAATAATTATTACGAAAATATATGACAACTAACCCACCAACTCTCACTTATACCCTGGAAGAAATATTATCTCGTTTGGATCAAAAGATAGAGAAGCAATTTACTGAAGTTAACCAAAAAATAGATCGGCAATTTGCTGAAGTCAATCAAAAAATAGAGAAGCAATTTGCTGAAGTCAATCAAAAGTTTACTGAAGTCAATCAAAAGTTTACTGAAGTCAATCAAAAAATAGAGAAGCAATTTACTGAAGTTAACAAAAAACTAGAAACTATTGATGGTAGACTAAATAAACTGGAAATTGGCCAAGCGGAATTATCAGGGGAAATTAAAATCTTAGATGAAAAACTATCTGGAGAAATTAAAACCCTAGATGAAAAAGTTATTGGTATTGATAAAAGACTAGATAACCAAGAATTTATTAATCGTGGAGTTCTAGTAGCAGTGATTATTGCCTTAATTAGTGGAGTGGTCAAACTATTTGGTTTGTTTCCCAGCACTGGTAAAATTTGAAAATTACAGCATTTTTAGCTTGAGTCAGGTACATAATCGGGACTCCACAAGAGTTTAATCATTAATATCTGTACTCCATAATAGCGGTAACTGCTGTATTATTATAAAACTCAGTTTTAGTTATTGAAAATATGAAAAGAAAAATTGCGAAAATTCTGCCTTTATTCTGTTGGTTTACTCTTGGTTTTACTCCTATGGTAGCCTACGGTCAATTATCTGTTTCTCCTTTAACAATTCAACGTCAAGCAGAATCAGGACAAGCTAGGGGAGTGATTAACATTTCTAATAATTCTAATAAACCTTATCGAGCTAGAGTTTCTTTATCACCTTTCACTTATAATCAGGAAGGACTGCAAGTTTTACAATCTAGTCCCAATGACTTAACACCCTATTTAACATTTTCTCCCCGTGAATTAGTAATTGAATCAGGACAACAACGTTCAATTCGTTTTAATGCTAGGTTACTTCCTAGTTTACCCCAGGGAGAATATAGAGCTATGTTCTCTGTAGAAGAACTTCAGGATAACAGTTCTACTCAAACAAATCAGGTTTCTGTTGTTGTCAATATAGCAGCAACGATATATGTAATTAATGGTGATTTTGTTCCCAAAGTAGGAGTAGAAAAGGCATTTTATGATGGACAGAAAAAGCAAATTAGATTATTAGTTAATAATACAGGTGAAGCCACAGCCCGCGTTAAAAATGAGTGGAATTTAAGTCAAGATGGCAAAACAGTTGATTCTGGTAAAGTAGAAGAAACTACTATTATTGCTAAAGGTAATCGGTATGTTGAAATATCCTATCCCCCCCAAGGAAAAACCCTAACACCTGGTAATTACCAATTGTCAGGAAAACTATCTTGGAATGCTAAAAAGGCAGAAAATTTACCCTTTAATCTCAATTTCACTGTGTCTCCAGCAGATATCAACCCACAGAAAAAACCTCCACAATAATATGACCACTAACCCACCAATTCTCACTTATACTCTGGAAGAAATATTATCCCGTCTTGATCAAAAGATAGAAAAGCAATTTGCTGAAGTCAACCAAAAAATGGATCGGCAATTTGCTGAAGTTAATCAAAAAATGGATCGGCAATTTGCTGAAGTTAATCAAAAAATGGATCGGCAATTTGCTGAAGTCAACCAAAAAATGGATCGACAGTTTACTGAAGTCAACAAAAAACTAGAAACTATTGATGGTAGATTAAATAAACTGGAAATTGGACAAGCAGAACTATCTGGGGAAATTAAAACCCTAGAGGAAAAAGTTAGTGGTATTGACAAAAGGCTAGATAACCAAGAGTTTATTAATCGTGGAGTTCTAGTAGCAGTGATTATTGCTTTAATTAGTGGAGTAGTCAAACTATTCGGTTTCTTCCCTACTGGCAAAATTTGAAAATTATAATTTTCTTATGTTTGGAGGGGAATCAATTAATTATTACCATTTAGCATCAAATTACAATTTACCTGCTCTCATTAGTCAAGTTAATGATGCTTCTATTGCCCCTAAAGCAGAAGCAAAATCGCCGCAATTTGTTGTTTTACCAATAGGAATTAATATTGGTAAACTCAATGTTTTACAATCTGCCTCCGTTAAAGGTTATGAAGACGGAGAAAAAGCTATTGATTTTCCTAATTGGTTAATTCCTTTTCAAGATATAACTACAGCATTAAACCTGACTGTTAGTACCTTACCGAATGGAGAATTAGAAATAAAAGGAGTGGGTTTAATTAAACGTATTAAAATCAGTGAATTAACCTCAGATCCAGAATTAGGTTTAACTATATCTATCGCACAAATTGAGGAGTTATTGCAAGTTAGATCTAAATTTGATATTGTAGCTTATTCAATTATACTAGAACCACCCTGGTTAAATTTTAAAGGAAAAAAAACTACCAACCAGAACCTCCGGTAATTGTAGAAGGTTTACCTATTGTTAAAAGTCCTAATTTTACTTTCTCAACTGTGGGAGAACAAGTTAATATTAGTAGTAGAGAAAATAGTCAAGAATTAACTACTCAAGGTAGTTTAAATATTGTAGGTACAGTATTAAAAGGAAGTTGGTTTTCTCGAATTAATCAAGCTGATTTATTAGATAGTAAAAAATGGCAACTACAAGAAGGACAATATCTAAACCGCAGTGATTTTCATGATTATGTAATTGGTTCTCAACCTACTTTCTGGACGGGTCAAACTAGGGGTGATTATTGGGGTTTGACGACAATTAAAAGATTTGGATTCAAAGCCGATAATCTCAATAATAGCTCATTTACGCCCTCTCAAGGTTTACAAATTTCTACAATTAATCGCATTATTGAAGGAGCAGCAAAACCGGGAACTTTAGTGCAATTAGTTTCTGGAAATGATAATTTTATTTTTGGAGAAATATTAGTTGATTCTTCAGGAATTTATCGCTTTGATAATGTTCCCATTAATAGTGAAAATTATCGAGTTTTACTTTATGCTAATGGACAATTAGCAAGTAAACCCATAGAGAAAAAACCGATATTTCTGAATTTACCTGGACAATTAACCCAAGGAACATCAAGTCTAATTATATCCAGTGGTATGAATAGAGAAACAAGAAATAATGATTTTTTTGGAGACTTAAATAATGTTCGTGGAGGTATTGCTTATCGTCATGGAGTTACAGATTCTTTAACATTGGGAGGAGGAATCATTTATGATCAAAGTTTATTAGGATTAGGGGAGGTATTTTATCAACCTAATAATTTTCCTTTCAAATTGGCTTTATCCGCTTTAAAAGTTCCAGCTAAATTCAAATATAATGCTAATCTAGAATTTAGACCATCTTCTCAATTAAATCTGAATTTATCCAGTAATGAACAGTTTCAAAGTTTTAATTTTAATTGGAATCCGGCTAAATTTTTAAGTTTTACTAGTAGTGGTAGTAATCTCAATGGTATTATAAATTTAGGATTAAATGTAAATCAGAATTTTAGTAAAATATCTACTTATTCAAGTCTGAAAATTGATAATAAAGGACAATTAGACTGGAATTCTAACCTGCGTTGGCGTAATTTAGCCGCTAGAGCTAGTCCTACTGGTATTGGATTAGAATTAAATTATGAAGGTTCTATTTTCAGTATTTTTAAACTCCCTGAAAAGGAAAATTTAATTTTAAGTTATGAAACCAGTAATTCCAGTAATAAACATAATAGTTTATTAACATTAAAATGGAAATATCAATCACCTTATATTAATCAACGTCGTCTCTGGGATTTTGATCTTGGTTATGGTATCAGTTCTCAAGGTAGTGGTTTTTTAGCTTCTGTTTCTACTTTTTTTATTCCCGGTTTGTCTCTGCGTTTGCGTTATGATGGAATTTCTATGACATCAGATACAGCCTCTTATCGGCTTGAAATTGGTTCAGTAGTTAATTTCAGTCCTAATTTAAGATTTGGAGACTCTGAATTTGAACGTTTACGCAGTGAGGGTGGTATATTTATTCAACCTTTTTTAGATAAAAATAATAACGGTATTAGAGATAATAATGAAGAGATTTATACTCAAGATATGGAACTACTATTAATCCTAAATAATAAAAAATTTAATCCTAGTTTGGCAACTATTACAAAACAAGGTGTTTTATTTAAAGTTCCTCCGGGTATTTACCGTCTTGATTTAGATCCTGCTGGATATCCTTTAGACTGGAAACCTGTTCAACCTGCTTATGCTGTGGAAATAGTTGCAGGTAGTTATACAACTACTTCAATTCCTTTTGTTGCTTCTTATACTTTAGCGGGAACTGTGAAAGATACTGAAGGAAAACCCGTTGCTGGTGCTAGAGTCGAAGCTATTGATAATAGTAAATCATCAGTTGTATCTATTACAAATAATTCAGGTATTTTCTATTTGGAACAGTTGCGACAAGGAACTTATGAGTTAAAAGTTAATAACAAATCTGTTGAACCAAATAAGATTATAATTAATTCAGATTCTCCTAATTTACAAGAATTAAATTTAAAATTACCTAATCCTTAATTAAGGCTAAAACCCTTTTTACTCTGCTCTCTATTTTAGCCCAATGACAATTTTTAACGCTAACCTACTTAATTGGTTTTAAAAAAACTACAATACAACCTGAAGTTAACAAAAACCCCAACAAAATCAAAGGTTGTGCTAACCTATTTGTTGTCTCTTCCCTGCCGATATTTTGCCCAGATTGGGGAATATCTACAGCCTTTCCTGTGGCCACAGTGACAACAAACTGCAACTCAAAAGGTTTAATTTTTCCCTCAATAGTAGTCTTACCACTTAATAGCAACTGATAAGCCCCTGGTTTGGGAAAAGTTACTTCTGCTCCTGGTATATCTTGATAGCGTTCAGCCTGAATAGATTTTAATCGAGGTTCAATTAATGCCGGTTCTCCTGTTACATGAGGTTCAGTATAAATAGCCAATTGACAATTACAATCTTTTAAAGGAATTACCTTACCACCTTTTCGAGTTAGGGCAAACCAAATTTGAGTAACTTCCCCAGCGCGGGGATTATCATTAGGTTCTAAATGGATAGTAGCGCCCACATTTTCAGATATTTTTACTGTATGGGCTAAAGTTTGAGTATTTGCAGTGACTATTAAACTAGATAAAACTAATAATAATAGATACTTTACTTTGCTTTTGCGTAGAGGAGAAATGGTCAATTTATCGTGATTTATTGGGAGGAACATAAAACTTTTCTAGACCTAAATATAACCAAAAATGCCGCGAACGTACTAACAATACACCAAAGATAATTATCCCTAGCAAAATGACTGCTAATTGGTTTGTCCAACTTAATCTTAAAGTACCCAGGTAATGAGAACCAATCAAAACCGTATGAATAGCGCTCAATAACAAAGCTGGTACACTTAAAAGATGAATTTGTCGCCAATGCTTACCTAATGACTTTTGCAGAAAATCAAAACTTGTACAAGCTGCCGGAGTCATTAATACCAGTGCTACAACCCCTGCACTCATTCCCCATTGAAATTCTAGGGGTAAAAACCAAACAGCGGTGAAATTCCAGTTTAGAGAGTGTTCAAAATGATGAATGGTGTGTACCCCAGATAACACAAAAGCCCCAACTCCCAAAGCTCGACGGTAACGCAGAGGTGCAGACCAAAAACTATTCACAGGCCGGGCAATTAATGAGAGAATTAAACAAATTAGAGCAGCGTGGCCGCTATAGTCTGTCATGGTGTCCCCTGTTCGTAACAAAGTAATAGCGCCAATAATCAAAGTTACCCAACCACCCAAGCGTAATAATTGACTGCGACGATCTTTACTAATTAACGCCGTAGAAACACCTACACCCAGCATAATTGGTAGTGTACCGACTCCAAAAGCTAACATTGTCGCTACACCTTGCCACAAATTCCCCGTAGCTGCAGCCTTAATTTGAGCAGCGTATAAAAAACCACAGGGCATTAATCCCCAAGTCATGCCTAATAGTGCCGGTGTCCACCATTGAGTTTGTGCGGATAACTTCATCATTACCGCACTGAGACGGTTGTGTAAGTTACCTTTGAGTATGGGGTGTAACAGGGGAATATGCGGTAAAAAATCTGGTTTAATTTGTCCTAAACCAAACCAAATCAGCATTATACCCGTAATTATTGCTATCCAATGTCGTAAATTGCTACCAATTCCCGCTAGTTGTCCACCCTGTACTAATACTGAACCTAGTGAGCCAATGCCAGCACCAACTAAAGCATAACTCAATATTCGCCCTAAGTTAAGTAAAGTATGAAATTTTAATTGCTGTGGCCAAGTTGGGTTTTTTTGCTGCTTAGAAAGAGAAAAAGCTACTGTTAAGGGTCCACACATTCCAAAGCAATGTCCAAAACTGCCCAAAAACCCTAAAAGTGTGATCAGTGATAAATCTAGCATATTAACCATGGAAACTGAATGGGAATTGGGAATCGGCCATTAGGAAAGTATACCTTTTTCATCTCTTACTATGATGTCTATGTCAAAAGACAAGCTGTCAAACTTGGTGTAGTATAGAGCTAATCTTGCCAGATTTTGATACTGGCTTTGTCTCCAAAAAAGATTATTTTTCCTCAGCAAAGTAAAATTTCTTAATCTGCGTTATATTTAATTATCACAAACTTATTTATTAACAATTAATATGAGAGTATTACTTATAGAAGATGATCAACGCATTGCCAAACCCTTAGCAGAAGATCTAAAACATCAACGTTATGTTGTAGATATTGCTAAAGATGGAATTGAAGGTTGGGAGTATAGTCAATCAACACAATATGACATAATTTTATTAGATTTAATGCTTCCAAAGTTAGATGGAATTAGTTTATGTAAACGCCTAAGATCCATTAAATATAATGCTCTGATTTTAATGCTTACAGCCAGAGATACTACAGCAGATAAGGTAATTGGATTAGATGCAGGTGCTGATGATTATCTGATTAAACCATTTGATTTAGAAGAATTAACAGCCCGTGTCCGAGCTTTATCTCGCAGAAATTCAGAAGTTCGTCCACCCATATTAATTTATGGTAAATTACAACTAGATCCTGGTAGTTGTCATATTAGCTATGAAAATCAAACTCTATTATTAACACCGAAAGAATATATGATTTTAGAGTATTTTATGAAAAATCCTCATCAAGTCTTAAATCGGACATCTCTTTTAGATAAATTATGGGAATTTGATAAAATTTCTGGTGAAGATACTGTCAAAACTCACATCAATAATTTACGCAAAAAGTTAAAAGCTGTTGGTGCATCTGCAAAAATCATCGAAACTGTTTATGGAATAGGATATCGGTTAGGAAATAGCTAATGTTGTGGATAATTAAATATCGCTTATTATTTTCTTATTTGTTAGTATTTGGCTCAGTATTGAGAGTATTTACATTAGCAGTTAGGGTTTTTGTAACTCAAAGTCTTGAACAAGAAATTACTGAAAAATTAATTGATTTAGCGGAAGGTGCTGCTGCTAATTCAGAATATTCTCATGGTAAAATCAAATTAGATAATGATTTTCCTATTCAAGATATTATCAATCGTCATCAAGGTTTACAATGGTTTAACCAAAAAGGAAATTTTCTGCAACAACAAGGTGAAAATTTACCAAGTTTACCTCTTTATCCTCATGTGAAAAAACAAATTCAATTAGGTAAAAATTCAATTGTAGCGATTACATTACCAATAATTGGTGATAAAGATGGTAAACTAATTGGATATGTGAGAGCTAGTGAATCATTAGAAAATCTCAACAAAACTTTAAATAAACTCGACTGGAGTTTAGGAGGAGGAATTTGTTTTGCTCTACTTATTAGCGGTATTGGTGGAGTATGGTTAATTCGACAGTCCATGAGACCAATTGAAGAAAGTCTACAAAGACTGCAACAATTTACTGCTGATGCTTCTCACGAACTCAGGGGTCCATTAATGGCAATTAAAAGTAATGCTTCTGTAGCAATTAAATATCCAGAAGCAATTCGAGAAACAGATTTAGAAAAATTTCAAGCTATTCTTAGTGCGACAACACAAATGTCTAGTTTAACTGAAGATTTATTACTTTTAGCACGTACTGATATTATCCCCAATCAAGATATAACTTTTGTTAATTTAGAAGAAATTTTAGATAACTTATATAAACTCTATAAACCCCAAGCTGAAGCTAAACAAATTAAGATAAAATTACAATTAGATCAAGATTTATATGTACTTGGTGATTGTGAACAATTAAAACGATTATTTACTAATTTATTGGAAAATGCAATTAACTATACTTCCTTCCCAGGGACAATTGAAATTACAAATCGTAGGCTAGGTTCTCATATCTACGTCAGTATAAAAGATACGGGTGTAGGAATTGCTCCAGATAATTTGGAAAAAGTTTTTGATAGATTTTGGCGAGCTGATGAATCTCGCAGTTATAATTGTGGTGGCTCAGGTTTGGGTTTAGCTATTGCTCAAGCTATTGCTAAAAAATATGGTGGATTAATTACTGTGAAAAGTGAATTGGGAGTTGGTTCTTGTTTTACAATACGCTTATTATCAAATTCACAATTTCCAAAATAAAGTATTTTTAAATCCATTTTTAATTGATAGAATATTGCATCACCTGATAAGTTTATCCTATTTTACAGGATGATGCAAATAGTAATTAAAGTGGTAAGATACAGGGGAAAATTATTTTTTAACTGCGTGAGTTTTAACTGTGTGAGTTTTAATTGTGGGCTTTTTAACTGCGTGAGTTTTAATTGCGGGCTTTTTAACTGTATGAGTTTTAATTGCGGGTTTAGAAGTTGTAGTTGCAGACTGACCAACAGCTTTAGTTTCAACTGCAAAAGCATTCTGGGACATTCCACCCAAAGTTAAGAAACTGATTAAACCAAGACTGAAAATTGCTTTAGTTGTGCTTTTCATTGTTCTATGCTTTCCTGACGTTGATTTGGTACAAGATTGTTTTCTTGCTTGTTTCTAAACTATAGGAAGTAAAAGTAAAGAAGTTGGAAAGATTTTTAAATATTTTAAAAAATTTAGAAAGATAGTTATACACCAGTATTTAGTCGTTAGCTAATCACTACCCCATTACATAGCTTTTCCCTCCTGAAATACAAAATTAACCCTCCTCTTGGTCAGGGGAGTGTGCAGGGAGGGTATATTTTTTGAGATTGGAAATTGCTATATCTTGTTTGTATGGTAACGACTCTTTTAAAAAATATATCACCCTATAACTTAAATCTTTTCAACTTCTTGACAATCATGATTTAGAATCAAGTTTAATACTTGTTTTCAATCTATGGCTATGAAAAAGTTAATAAAAATAATTATTTTTGTGCCTTTATTAGTCATATTAGGATTTTATGGACTAGTAAAAGTTATATTTAATAATGAAGTACAAGCACCAATTGCAATTATGTTTCAAAATGACAATAATATAGAAACTAATGATATTTCTAATAATTGGCAATTAATTAAAAAGAATTATCTATATAGCAACTTACCGCAACAGCAAGAACTAAAGATAAACCGTCTCCTTTTAGAAAAATTACCAAATATTGATAATTATGAAAATAACAATCACTTTTCAGATGATTTAACTAAGATATCTCACTCCAGTCAGCAGATTTATAAATTAGCAAAAGCTCACCATTGGAGAAAAGCACAAGCTGAAAACAAAAAATTGCAAAATTTGACTAAGGACTTAACCACAAAATTTAAACCGAAAACAATCCAATTACAAAAACTAACTGATAAAAGTAATTTACTAGATACCGCTATTGCCAATAAAGACTCGGAAATAATAATGCGTAGTTCTAATCAAATTACCTTTGTAGTAACTGAAATGAATAAAAATTTCCCCAAAAAAATCCCAATAGAAGTTACTTTATTGAACTATTATGAACGAGAATTAGAAATCTGGATTCCCAGCGGTAATAAACCCTGGTTAACTAAAACAGCGAAAAATATAAATCGTACTTGGTTATCTATTCGTCCTTTAGTTTTATCTCATGGTAACAAAATAGAAGTACATAAATTTGATATATTAATGGTTACTCTTAATCAAGCTTCATTGTTTAATGATTATATAGAAATAACTACTTTATTGCAAAGAGAACAAGATAATCTAGAAAGAGTATTTCAATAATCAGATAGAGATTTATTTTTCAAACCTTTACAAAAAAACATTGATAAAAAATCACCCCCAGTTTAAAAATAACTGGAGGCTATGATTAAAGACATTGGAATGTGGACTAGTTGAAATTCAAAGTTAACCTTATTTTTATATAATTATCTCTATCTGTAGGAAAGTTCAAATTTAATTAATTTCCGTCTAATTGAATAGAGATAATAAATACATAGGACGAATATTTGATTATAGCTACACTACTTAAAATTTTGCCAATATCATCTACCAATAACCGCTATAAAAAAAAGACCCCCGGAAGTAGACCGAGGGATTCTGCAAGTCGGAATTATCGCACAAAGACATTCGCACACCTAAAATAGCAATAGAACAAGCCAAAAAAATGCCAAAATGCCAAAAAGCTAAAACTCCCCCTAGAACAGCATTTGACCCCTGATTTTTGACTCCTGTTATGTTTTAGACCTGCAAATTCCAAATTTCTATATTCAGCAACCCCTAATTACGAATATTTACCTCTTGTAAATAATCTTCTGGTTGAATAGATACTTTATACTCAGTAGATTTTTTGGTTGCAGAAAACAGTTCCCGCTTCTGGATAGCTAATTCTTGTTGTTGATTACGTAAATGTAGTTTTTGAGAATATTCTTGTATTTTCGTTCTTGCTTGGTCATAAACATCAACATTTTTAGGAATCTTTTCTAGGAGTTTAATTGCTCCAAAAAAATTACCTACAGACGCTTGATTGTGAGCTTGATATAAATAGTATCCTGATCTAATTTGACGTTTTTGATTGTATTCAGACAACTTCCTTTTAACTATAGCACCAACAGCGTTTTCTTCAGGTATTTGCTGTAAATAATATAAAGCTGTTGAAAAATCTTTTTCTTCAGCTTTTGCATAAGCTTTAGCTAATAAAACTTGTGTTTGTGCTTCAATATTTATCTTTGCTTGTTCAACTAAAGGCTGAATTTTTGATTCCCAATAGGAACTAACTGGAACTTTACAAGCATAAGCTAATACATCTGTCCACCGACTTTCTTGGAAAGCTTTGTTCGCTGAAACATAATATTCTGCATCTTTTTGCCATTGACTTTGCCATTTTTCAATTGCAGCTTGTGCTTCTGGATAAACATTACTATTAAGGGGGATTGACTGAGCTAAATTAATGGCTTTTTGTAAATCTCCAGATTGATATTTTGCTATAGCTTTATATAAAGTTTCCGTAGCTGAATAAGCTTGATAATTATTAAATAAAGAATATATTCCCAATCCAAGCATAACAGAATTAATCAATAAACCTAATCGCAATCCAGCTAATAGTGTTTGTGATTTTTGATCTGTTTTTTCAATAGTTCGATAAGATAATTGAGACTTTGTTATTGATATTTTTCCTGGTTTTTTGTCCCATTCTATATGCTTGAGTACCCATAGTGCTTCATTGGCAGATTGAAATCGTTCTTGATGTTGATAACAGATCATTTGGTTAATAAAAGCCACTAAATAATCATTAATGGAGGTACAATCATTACACCAAATTATTTCATTAGTTTCTGCATTAATTTTTAATTGTCGAGGTGAAAATCCCGTTATAGCTTGAATGGCAATTATGCCCAAGGAATAAATATCACTACTGGGTTGAGCTTGACCAATAAATTGTTCTGGAGGAATATAACCTAAAGACGTGGCAGGAATTTGATCTATAAATAATGCCGTTTCAATACTAAAGTCTATTGGTTGAATTGAACCAAAATCAATTAATACTAATTTGCCATCTATAGCCCTTCTAATTAAGGTTTCTGGAGTGATATCACAATGAATAAACCCTTGAGAGTGAACAAATTCAAGAATAGATAAGGCATCTTCTAAAAACTTAATAATATCAATTTGACTCCATTTATCTCGACTTTTAGGGTTTTGAGGTAATTCAATTGCTAAAGACTCTCCAGGAATAAATTGTTGTACTAAATAAAAATGTTCATCTTCTTCAAAACAGGTAATTAGTTCAGGAATTTGGGGATGAAGACCTAAATCTTTTAGGGTTTCAGTTTCCGCTAAAAACCGCAATTTCAGGTAATCAAAATAGGAGGTAGATTGGTAGTTATTGACCTTTAGTTGTTTCACAACATACCTGGTTTTATCTGGGTGGTACATATCCACTGCGATAAATGTTTGTCTAAATACTCCTGTACTAAGTAGTTGAACAATTTGGTAACGCTCTTGTAATAATTTGCCGATCATTTGCTTACTCATGATCTAGTTACTCAGATATATATCTTTTCTGACAATGACTGCTATTTTCCGGAAGTCTGGAGAATAATTCAGTAGATGAAATATTCAATAATGTTTCCAGTATTACTACTGATGATCTTCCCTGTCCCCAAAGGTATCTGTTAATGGTTTGACGACTTTAGCGATCGCTTCCTGCACAAAAATTTTCATAAACTCATCTCGACGATTAATTTGAAATTGTTGTTGTACAACTTCTGTCATTCCCCCGTCACCCCAATCTTGATCATGACGAAAATATTCAATAAAACTTTTCCCCGCAATCCGAGTTAAATATGCGGCTGTTACTCCTTGAATTGCCCTCCCGACAATAAAAGTAGCAACATTGAGTTGCAAAGCCGTTGATAATAATTCAATCGCACCTTTAACAATACCTAAACCAGCAATAGTTTTTCCTAAAGATAGCGCCAATTCTTTACCCCGTTCCATATTTAAATCACAACCGTAAAGTCTACCAATTTCTACTACCATTTGGGCATTAACAGCAGCAGTTGCCAGTAAGTCTACCATCGGTAATGGAGTGACAGAAACTACACCTGCCCCAATCCATTGATAACGTTCTACAATTTTATCAGCTTGACGACGACGCTGAGAATCTATGAGTTTGCGAGCTTCTTCTCCCAAACGCAAAGATTGTAGGAGAATGTTGTCTGCTACAAGATCTTCACCCTCAGCCCGTAAAATGGCAGCCATACGCCGTAATAAGGGGATAATCTCTGATTCTGGTTGGAAGGTTTCCCCCGTTTCTAATTGGGCTATTTGCGGATTAGCAGCGATCGCTACTACATCATTAGTAGCAATAAATCCCCGTACCCGTTCCCGCAATCTGGACAAAATCACCTCTGTATCATTTTCTGTGTATAAATCCGTTTTATTTAATACTAAAAGCGATCGCTTGCCAATTTCTGCTAACCCCCGTAGTGGTTCATATTCAGAACGTCGTAAATCATTATCTACCACAAATAACAACAAATCCGCCTCCGTGGCCAAAGCCCTAGCCAGTTGTTCCCGTTCTGTACCCGCTACCCCCGGTTCTAAAATCCCCGGAGTATCAGTAATTAATATCTTCCGCTCTAAACCTTTTAAACGTAAACAATAGGTTTCTCCTACCTGGGTTGTCCCCATGGGCGCGTTGACTTCACCGACTATCCGCCCCATAATTGCATTAACTAAAGAAGTTTTACCTGCACTACCTGTACCAAAGACAACAACTTGAATTTCACCTCTAGCTAAATTCGCCTCAATTTCCTGAGTACGACTTAGCAAAGCTTGACGTGTAACTTCATCTTGAATTTGGGACACTTGTTGACGCACCGCCTCCAAAGTAGAAGAAGCTGCATCAGATTTAGCTGCGGGAATTTGCGATAAAGTCACCCTTGGACGTTGACGACGGGATTTTTCCTCTCCCTTCCGCAATACCAATACATAATAAATAAACGCAGCAATCAAACCACCAATTAGCAAAATCAGCAGTAATAATAATAAGTTACCCAACAACGGCGAATAAGACAACTGCCAATACAACCGGGAAAGAGAATCAATTAGCCATAGAGTTAACGCCAAAATGACGATTAGACCAACAATTAACGTGACTATGCGAGACAAAGGCATGAATAATAAATTTAGTACCTATATAGTATTTTTAGCTCTTGAATACATAATATGCAAAATCTGAACAAAAAAATCTCATAAAGCTTACTGTGTATCAGAAATAAACCTGATATTTAATTATGGACAAAAATTCCTTCAACCCTCATTTCTCTGTGTTCTTTATTCCGTAATTCCTGCGTAAGTCCTATTTCTGTTCTATGTTCCCTTAATTACTGTTTATTAAATTCCCCATTTATTCTTCCCTTGAATTAACATATGTTGTAATAGTAGGAGACATTAAAAGACAGGGAGAAAATTAATGGGACTATTTGATCAAATTCTTGGCGCGGTTGGTAATTCCAATCAACCAGCCGGCTTGGATAACTTGCTAAATATTGCCACCACTGTTCAACAATTAGGTAGTGGCCTTGGTGTGGACTCTTCCACCATGCAATCAATTTTATCAGTAGTTGGTAAACAAATACAATCATCTTTACAAGCAAAAGAAGCTACCGAAGGAAGCGAAGCAGTACAAGACCTAATCAATCAATTTGCTGGAACTTCAGCCAATTCCCAAGCCGTAGATAATTTATTTTCTGCTGATATCCAAGCAAAAGTAGCGGAGAATGTCGCCCAAGCTGCTAATGTGGATGCCAGTACCGTTCAACAATTATTACCAACTTTAATACCTGTAGTCCTGAGTTTCTTACAATCCAGTGGTAATCCATTACTCAGTAAAGTTTTAGATGCTAATGTTAATATCGATACGGAGCTTTCTGGCGTGATTAACTTAGCTACTCGGTTTTTAGGAATTTAATCCTAGCTAGAATTTTTGTAGCCCAAAATCCACCGTTAGCAAATTAAAATGAGGCTGCATAGAATCAGATTTCCAGAATAATTGAGCCCGGATCACCGCAGCCCAGAAAAATTCATGAATTTCATGATTCTGTACAGTCTCACATATAATTGATATCACAAATGAAGACAGCCGAGGATAAAACAATAGTCCGCGAATACTTTAACTCCACAGGTTTTGATCGGTGGCGACGCATCTATGGTGATGCCGAAGTCAACAAAGTCCAGCTAGATATTCGCACTGGACATCAGCAAACTGTAGATCATGTCATTGGTTGGTTAGAAGCTGACAACAATTTACCATCATTATCAATTTGTGATGCTGGCTGTGGTGTGGGTAGTCTGAGTATTCCCCTGGCTACGGCTGGTGCTAAGGTCTATGCCAGTGATATTGCGGCTAAAATGGTATCAGAAGCCCAGGATAGGGCTGTAATGGCTTTGTCAAATACCGCAAACCCCTCTTTTGCAGTGCAGGATTTAGAATCTTTAGGTGGTAATTATCACACGGTCATCTGTTTAGATGTTCTCATTCATTACCCCCAAAAAAAAGCCGATGAAATGATTTCTCACCTGTGTTCTTTGGCACAATCCAGAATTATTCTCAGTTTTGCACCTAAAACCTTTTTTCTGACAATTCTCAAAAAAATCGGTACTTTCTTTCCAGGTCCAAGTAAAACCACTCGCGCTTACTTACATTCTGAAGCCGATATCATCAAAATTCTCGAAAAAAACGGCTTTTCTATAGAAAGAACAGCTATGACACGGACAAACTTCTACTTTTCCAGGTTACTAGAAGCAACTCGTACATCTGTTTAATTAGCATGGTATAATTAATACTTCATATTCCCGACTTTTCTAAGAAATCGGGAATTGAGAAAGTATTCAGGTTTTGTATGTGGGGCTTCCCTCTTGCTGTAACGACTTTAACGCCAACCCACTTAATTTGTTATTATTCAAAGAACATTTCTCGAAATCAAGTATTAATAAAATAAGTATGTTACAATGGCTCGAATATATAGAATGGAATATTACGCAAAAATATGTCATAACTGGTGTTTAGGCAGCATTTTTCTAAGTTCTGTAGAGAAGTTGAGTAAATGGAGAAGAAAATGACGAGTAAAGAAGATTTTCTCTATCCCCGTGGTCGCTACTATGGTCATGTAAAACCAGAAAACTTGTTATTTAATGCGAATTTACAGGAATTTGCCCAAAAGGTTAGCTATATCTGCAACCTCGAAACAGGTGGAAAAATCCCACCTGGTGAGGCCTACAAAGAAATTAAGTCACTCTGGAAGCAGTTAAAACACTCAAAAAAAGAACTGAAAATCGATGAACAACCTTTTCTAAGTAACGGTTCTGAAGAAGGCTAATTAATATTAGGCGAAAATTAGCCATTAATTATATTATTCAGCCCTCTTGCCTGTTTTTTCTTCATTTTCCCAACCCTAGACCCGGATTTGGTAGTGATATTGGCTAGTATAGGCTTGTTCTGAATGAGTAGAGCTATCACTGATAAATGCCTAGATATTCACAGCTTGCCATTTGGCTTGAGGATTATTTTTTGATAATAATCCTCGAGTTGCTGTGTAGCAGATGTCCACCCCCATTTCTCCGCTTCTGCACGGGCATTTTTACGGATAATATTTATTTCCTGTTTTTCTTTTAACAGACCCATAGTAGCATGAATCGCTTCTTTGGGAGAGATGCGATCTGCTTGCAGCAGCACTTCGCTATCGCATTGGGAAGACCCCGATTATATCATTTCAGTAATTCCACTTGTAATTCCTGTTTCCTTACTTGCCCAATGATAAAGGTAATAAAAACAAATACAGTTAATACTACCCCGGAAATAATATATACCAATCCATAGTTTATAACAAGATCGAAATCTAAGTTTTGAATTAGTGGCTGAGTGATAATTGGTGATAAAAATTGCCCTAGAAATGTTGATGCAACTAGCCCTGCCACCGCGCGTCCACGGTATGTCTGGGGTACTTTAGCTGTGAGCCAAGAATCTAAATTAGGCACTAAAAACCCCTCACCTAATCCGCATAGTCCCACACCGAATACAACCAGCGCATAGTTGTTTACTAAACCAACTATTTCATAACTAATACTCACAAGGCTTAGGGACAGTATAACCACAGTGATGTAATTTAGTCGCTCTTTTACTTTAGTAAATAATAAAGAGCCAATAATGAAAAACAACGACATCGCTGCGATCGCTATGCTATTTTGTTTAGCATTGGTTCCAATCATGGCTTGCAAGTAAAATGGCAAATGTATAGGAACTAGGTATAACATCAATTCTCCTAACAGAGCGGTGGTATAAATAAATGCCAAGAGTTTTTTTGATATGTTCATATCATGAGAGTGTTCTAGAGATTGTTCTTCAATCGTTGCATTTGATTTATCTTCAGCAGATTCTGTTGATGACGATTGCTGCTTATTAACTATTGCTTCTGGTTCTTTGATCAGGACTAAAATCAGTGGCAATAACAAAAAAGCAATTAGGTGGATAAGAAATGGATTACGCCAATCAATATCAGCTAAAATACCACCGATAAGCAACGCAGTCCCCGCCCCTATACCGATAAATGCAGTTTGTAATCCTAATAATTGTACCCGTGTTTGTCCTGAATAATAATCACCAATTAATGTTGTCACAGAGATCGTAATCCCAGCTGTTGCGAAACCCAGCACAGCGCGACTCAGTAAAATTCCAAATATGGAAGGGATAAAGAATCCTAAAGTTCCAAATAAGCCAAATAGAATCACTGAAATAATCAGGATTGATTTTCGCCCTATATAATCAACTCCAACCCCAACTACTGGCGATCCTACAACTATAAACAAAGAAGGGATGGCTATAACTAGTTTTACCCACAACCCGGCATTGTCTAAATCAACAAAGTGTTCTTGCATTGCCGGCAGAGCAGGTGTAAGACTTGCTGCCGCAAATACGATGAGTGTGCTTGACAACAGCAAAGTTGATTTAACGAGCCAGGAGTCAGGATTGTATTGATTTTGACTTATCATTTATGATGAACACTTTTTTGAAATACCTAGTGCATATGGAAGGGATAAAGAATCCTAAAGTTCCAAAAAATCCAAATAGAATCACTGAAATAATCAGGATTTACTTTAGCCCTATATAATCAACTCCAACCCCAACTACTGTTGATCCTACAACTATAAACAAAGAAGGGAGACCGAAGGTTTTAACCACTGTTTAGTTTTGTGACTATTTACCCTGATGTTAAACCTGCCAACGGATATTATCTAGCAACTTCCCATGCAGTTCTAAAGTTGAGGCTGCAATACATGACTGTTGATTGTTATCACTGAGATCCATTAACAGGGTATTATTCAGTGACTTCCCAAAAGCGTCGGTAATAATCACCCCTGCCTTTTCCGCTAGAAATACACTAGCAGCAATATCATAGGGGAATAAGTGCAGAATATAACCTTTACCTACTTTTTCAAAGGCAGGACGGGTCTCTGGATATTCTTTGAGCAACCGATTACCAATATCAACGTAAGCATCAAGCTGTCCTGTGATAATCCGGGAAATAGAGTAGGATGCGCTATTAAATAAGAACACTCCTCCTGTATTGGCTGAATTGTCAATGAGATGACCGTAAGCATTAATCATCAGTGATGTTGGATGACCATTGAACTCAAACGACCAAAACATATTATTCAGGTCTGACGTATGACTTAAGTTTGGTAATGATTGGGAATATCCAGCATAAATCAATTCATCATGGTAGCGATCGCCATAGATATATGCACCTGTCTTCAGTTCTTTTAACAATGCATATTCTACATCTCCAATGCAAGCAAACTCTTGGAACTTAGCTACAGCAATGGAGATACAGCACATCTCTAAATTAGCTGCTGCTGGTCGAGTCCCATCTATGGGATCAACAATCAGAAGATAATTAGGATCAGATCCAAAGGTTTGCAATCCTTTGTCTTCTGAATAAACTGCTATTGGTTCTCCTCTCTCAACTATGAATTGCCAAACTGCACTTTCGGCAATCTCGTCAATATCGAATTGTGCATCACCGCCGGGTGAATACCCATTAATGTAGCGATTCTTTAATGTACCCTGACTCTGAGAAATCACCTGAGAAACATACTCAGCTAAAGACAAGATATATTCTTTCATGCCACTTCCATTAGAACTTTTTCGAGTTGATTGCACAACTGCTCAGACTCTTCTAATGTGATGATTAATGGAGGACGGATTTTGAAAACATTACCATAACCGTAGCGGGAAGTTCTAATAATCAAACCGTGTTTCATTGCTAATTTAGCAATGTAGTTAGTTAAATCCGTATTTGGATTACCTTCATGATCAGATATCTCAATTCCAATCATTAACCCTACACCACGAACATCACTAATAAAGGTGTATTTTTCTTGCATTTTGCGGAGGCGTTCCATGATGTAGTTACCAACAGTTTCTACGTTTTTGAGGAATTCAGGTTGGCTGACAATATCAAGAGTTTTGGCCGCTGCTGCTGCTGCTAAAACGTTTGAACCATAAGTGAAGGAATGGTGATGCCCTTCTAGACCTCTCAATCTCTCTTCTGTTAAAATGGCAGCAAACTGAAACCCAGTACCACCAATACCTTTTGCGGTGGTAATAATGTTAGGTTGTACGCCAAAATGTTGTGCTGCAAACATTTTTCCTGTTCTACCAATACCAGTCTGGATTTCATCAAAGATGAGAATGATATTCTGTTCACGACAAAGTTTTTCTAGAGCTTGAAAATACCCCGGAGGTGGGACAATATTGCCACCATTTCCAGAAATAGGTTCGACAACTATACAAGCAACACTTCCAGAACTTGCATATTCTACAAAATCATTGATTCTATCTACACACAAAAAATCACAGGTCTGGGGTTTTTGTTTGTAAAAGCAACGATGACAATATGGATCTGGTACCTGAATACTGCCAGGAAATAAGTTAGGAAAAGGCTCTTTCCGAAAAGCATTTCCCGACATACTGGTCATCATCATAGTTTGGCCTAAGTGGCTACGAAATAATGTGATGACATCTCTTTTTCCTGTATAGTGTTGAGCAATTTTAATTGCTCCTTCATTGGCTACTGAACCACTGGAGACTTTGGGATGTACTAAAGTGAGGTTTTCAGGTGAAACTTCTACTAACTTTCTCACTACGGCGTTAATAGGATCTGTTTGAAATGTTGAAGTAACGTGAATTAATTTTTCAGCTTGTTCTTGAACTGCTTGCAGAACTTCTGGATGTCCATAACCCAAAGATAAATTAAAGGTTGCAGAGGCACAATCAATATAGCGGGTTCCCTCAGCATCATAAACATATATCCCTTTACCTTTTACCAGCACCGTATCGCTGACGTGGTGATAAATTAGTTGATGTATGTTTGGCTCTAAATCCAGGATCTGATCGAAATCACAGTCATTCAACGGTTTAAAATCTGAACTTGATGCTTTTTGAAAAGAGTACATGAAGAATTTTATCCTGACTATATTTTGGACTATCCTACCAACTAGCAGTCTGTCAAAGATATTTTGACCGGCTGCACAAATTTACTTTACTGGTTATTTGTCAATAAGTAATAATATTTAAAAAAATCTTTAGAATTGAACCTAGTCTAAGTTAAAACCTATAGGTTTTTTCTATGGTAAAACTCAAGTTTTCAAAATGGATGGGCTCTGAGGTGAAAAATACTACTTTTAAGTTCCCATCCCTTACTTAAATCCTTCTTTTGAAGGAAACCGAGAGAATTACTATCAACTATCACTTGGAATTGACACTCTCAGCGGCTAAAGCCGCTGAGATTCTGCGGACAGAATTAATTTAATTTAATTCTCGCTACGATTGCCAAAGATCGTCTACTGAGTTGATCAAGTGATAGACTCAACCTTCCCGATACTTTTCTTAAAATATTAGCTGCTCCGTTCAAATCTGCATTTACGAATGAACCATCGCCCGACTCATACAATCCACGCTTAACACGCTTTCCTGATGCTTTCCACCCGTCTGGTTTTTCGCCATACTTGGGCAGGGAGTCTCCATCTAGAAAACTAGCTTTTGATGTATACGCCTCTTCAGTTTCTTGAAATCTAATACCGTGCAATTCACAGAGTTGTCTTAATCTATCTTTGGGATATTTTAGCTTTAGAAGTAGCTCCAGACCATATCCACTTATTTATTAGCGTTAAGCCCACAGATACCCCACATTTAGTTATCAAGGCATTTAAAGGTCGTTCTAGCTTCTACTTGAGAAAAGAATTTCCCCAATTAAAAAAACTACCGTCTCTTTGGACAAGTAGTTATTTTATAAGCACCGCAGGGAATGTTAGTAGCGAATCCGTAAGGAGATATATTGAAGACCCGCATCACGGTTAATATAGAAAATACCAAACCGGTTAAAACCGCTCGTGTCGCTTATATCTCAGGGCTAAAGCCGCTGAGTTTTACGCTTACCGCGAGGTCTTATAATTTTTTGATAATAATCCTCGAGTTGCTGTGTAGCAGATATCCACCCCCATTTCTCCGCTTCTGCACGGGCATTTTTACGGATAATATTTATTTCCTGTTTTTCTTTTAACAGACCCATAGTAGCATGAATAGCCTCTTGAATATCAGCGTGGGGATCAAAAAGATATCCATTTACACCGTCTGTGACGATATCAGGTATACCTCCAGAACGGGCTGCTACGACTGGACAACCGGAGGCCATGGCTTCTAGCAGGACTAATCCTAATGTTTCTGTGCGGGAAGGAAAAATAAAAGCATCAGCGCTGGCAAAGGCAGAACCTAATTCTTTACCCATGAGATAGCCGACAAAATAAGTATTTGTGCCGATAAAGTGTTTTTCTAAAGCTTGGCGGTGGGGTCCATCTCCCACTAGTGCTAATCTGGCCTCAGGAATGGCTTCTAAAATCGGTTTAATGCGTTCGATTTCCTTTTCCGCAGAAAGACGACCAACATACAATAATAATGGGCTTTCTGGATGATTTTGGGAGAGATGCGATCGCATTTTGTCACTGGCTAAATCAGGATGAAATAATTCTGTATCTACCCCCCGTTGCCACAAATCTACTCTTTCAATTCCATGTGCTGAAAGTTCCTTGACCATGGCCGTAGAGGTACACAAATTTAACTCCGCCTGATTATGACCAGCTTTCAGCAACTCCCATAGTAGTCCTTCTAACATTCCCAACCCGTAATGTTGCAGATATTGAGGCAAATGGGTATGATAAGAAGCCACCAAGGGAATTTTCAGAACTTTACTATAAAAAATCCCTGATAGTCCTAAAACAGCGGGATTAACAACATGAATAATATCTGGTTTAAATTCTTCTAAAGCGTGACCAATAGCAGGGCGAGGCAGTGCCATTTTTAACTCTGGATAGAGAGGTAAGGGAAAGCCACTAACTCCATAAACTTTTGCACCTTTATGTTCGGTGATTCCACCGTCTGGGGCAAATACTAAAACTTGATTTCCATGACGTTGTAAATGGTCAACAGTATGACGCAGACGTGTCACAATGCCATCAACTTTAGGCAAAAAGGTTTCTGTAAATAGGGCAATTCGCATAAAAGAGGAGTTCAGAAGTTACAGAAGTTTAGAATAGGAGTAGAAGAGCAGGAGAGAAGGATAGTAGAGAGAAATCTTTTTGCTTCTTCCTTCTTCCTTCTTTCTCCTAAACTTCTGATAGCGTTTACGTAGTGTGCCGAAGGCATAGCGTGGCGTTAGCCATGCTCCTATTTTCTATGCCAAGACACTTTGGGAAGAATTTGTTTGTGATCAACTCGGTTTTGATACTTGACAGCAAAGTTTAAAAGCGAATCAAGTAAAGAATCTGAAAGCAGGTGAGGCTGTAAACCCAAATCCAAGAGTTTAGTATTTTTCGCATTGAAATAGTGTTCTTCCTTTTCCACTCTAGGATTATCTATGTGGTTAATATCCACATTTAAGCCCATAGCGTTACCGGCTTTTTTCACCATCATTGCCAAGTCACCAACACTAAATAGTTCGGTAAATTGGTTAAAAACACGGAATTCTCCTGGTTCGGCAGGATTAGCGATCGCTAATTCAATACATCGTACCGTATCCCGAATATCCAACAAACCGCGAGTTTGTCCACCTTTACCGTAGACGGTGAGGGGATGTCCTACAGTAGCTTGAATACAGAAGCGGTTCAGTGCTGTACCAAATACACCATCATAATCCAAGCGGTTAATTAACAGTTCGTCCATTCCCGTTTCATCGGTTAAGACACCGTAAACTATCCCTTGATTTAAGTCTGTAGCCCTTAACCCCCAAATCCGACAAGCAAAATGGATATTATGGCTATCATGGACTTTGCTCAAGTGATACATTGAACCAGGCTGCTTAGGATAGGGCAAAGTATCCTTGCGACCGTTGTGTTCAATCGTGATGTATCCTTCTTCAATGTCAATGTTAGGAGTACCATACTCACCCATTGTACCCAATTTCACCAAATGGCAATCCGGGAAATCTTCCCGCATGATGTACAGCAAATTCAACGTACCCACTACATTATTGACCTGGGTAAGAACAGCGTGTTCACGGTCAATCATGGAAAATGGCGCTGAACGCTGTTCACCAAAATGCACGATGGCAGTAGGTTGAAATTGGTGTAAGGCCTTGTGCAAAAATTCGTAATTAGTAATATCGCCGATAAACAGATCAATAGACTTATTAGTCAAATCTTGCCATCGCTGGAGACGCTGCTGAATTGGCGCGATTGGGGTTAGGGTTTCTACACCCAGTTCATTATCCCAGTGTCGTCGCACCAAACTATCTAAAATTCCAACTTCATAACCTCGATTAGAAAGGTAAAGCGCAGTTGCCCAACCACAATACCCATCACCACCAATAACCAGGACTTTCATCTTTACCAGTTTTTACTCGCTGATAGCTAAATCTATCAGGTTTGTGTACCATCTTCACCAATAAATTCTGATTATTCAGCAGGTATTGAGAGTTAACAATACCCTAATACACAGCAATTAGCTATCAATCTTTATTTACAGAAATATCCGGTAAGTGTAAAGCTCAGTTACTTCGATACTGAGATATAAGCGACACTAGTAGTTTGAATTACCTTCAATATTTTATATCGTTTCCCAGTCTAATGAAATATACACCAATTTATTCTCTGTTCACGAACGTTACCAGCCATTCCATTATGCTCTAATTTTATACAGTCCTAAGCCTCCAAGATGAACTTCTCAATTTTGCGGTTCAGACGATGTCTAAATATCTCATTACCCATAACATCAACTCGAAATTATTGATTATTTTACTATAATTGATAATCAACCTACAGAGAAATTAGCTAAATCCTACTTTTATTCTCCAACCCACCTCCACCATGAACCAGCCCATATTTCACCTCGCTTTCCCTGTCTCTAATATCCCCGACACCAAAGCCTATTATATTGACGGTTTAGGCTGCATACCCGGACGTGAAACCCCCCATGCTTTGATTCTCAACCTCTATGGACATCAATTAGTAGCCCACGTTACCCAGGATATTTTAATACCTCAAAAGGCAATTTATCCCCGACATTTTGGACTAATTTTTTCTCAAGAAACAGATTGGCAACAATTACTAATAAGGGCAAAAAATAAAGATCTAAAATTTCGAGAAGAACCCAAAAACCGCTTGACTAATTCTCCTCTAGAACACCATACTTTTTTCCTCGAAGACCCTTTCTATAACTTAATTGAATTTAAATATTATCCCTACCCAGAGGCGATTTTTGGCAGCACTGAATATGACAAAATCGGAGATAGAGATTAAGTGACAGTTTAATACAGCAGTTCCCAGTGTTATGAAGTACAAATATTAATAACAAAACTCTTTTAGTGCGGGACTTTTGCCCGCTGATCATGTATTTCGGTCAAGGGGAATATGCTGTATTATAAAAGAAATTCATAATTTCACAGGTTCTCTTAACGCATCTGCTACTATTGTTAAAGTTCTAGTATCTGTTAACATTAAAGGATGTAATATCACTGGTATAGTTACTTCTTTTCCTATACCAAGTCGTGAACTTGTGGCTGGTAAAATCATCAAATCATAAGGTGTCCAAATAGATGTAAAATTCAATTGCTTTAACATCTTAAAATCAGCATTTAAATCATTGATAAAATCACTATTAGGACGCATTTGCACAGCACCAGCTAACCAAGTACCATAAGCAATAATAGTTCCTTTATGGGGTGAAGAAATAGTAATAAATCGCTGGACTTTATTTATTCCCCCCAACCGCTGAATATAATAACGGCTGACAATTCCTCCCATACTAAAACCCACTATATCCACTGGTCGCGCTACTTCAAAGGTATCATTTACATAATTAGCTACCTGCTGGGCTAATTTCTCCAAAACCTCAGAACCATTATTAGGGATTAAATCCACCGTATACACGGATAAACCTTGTTGTCGCAGATAAAACGCCATTTTATTGAAAACTGCCCCAGTATCGTTAATACCATGCACTAATAAAACGGGATTTTGTTTTGTTACCATGATCTTAATTAGTTAATATTGTCAGTGATTTAACTCAATATTGTAGTCAAAAATATACAATATGTGACAGTTTTCAGACTGAATCTAAATTATTAAGATTTATTAAATAAGTTTTCACAATTTTATTGTTATCATAAAATTTAATCATTAATTAATTTGCGTTATTTACCGAATATGATTGTCGGCAGAAAAATATCAAAATACTTACCAGTATTGTCGAATTTTAATTAGCAAACAAGTCTATAGTAGGTAACGCAATCAAATGTATATTACACCGTGATTATAGTACAGCATTTACCGATGTTATGAGGTACATATCTAGCGGGCAAGATGCCCGCACCACAAGAGTTTCATGATTCAACTTTGTACATCATAAGAGCAGAAACCGCTGTAAATTCAGTCACGTTCTAAACTATTCAAATCAGGAGCATTTTTTATGGACTTTATCAAAAATCTAATTGCGGGTATTGTGCGTTTTATTACCGGATTGTTTAGTAAAAACAACAATAACTACTACTTGGAACTCAAAGAAGAAGATAATGTTACTTCAGCACCAGCACCCACAACATCACAAACTGTACCAAAAACTGCACCGGAAACTTTACCAGTAGCTTCACCAGTAGCAGCAAAAGTTACTAAGACTGAAGCCGTAAAAATAGCAGTACCAACTGAAACCAATTTTGCAACCAAGTATTTGATTCCTACTAATACTCCTCGTCGTCGTCCTGGGGCAAATATGAATGTATTTTTAGATATGGCAAATCAAGCTAAAACCCCCGGATAAATTTAATTGGGATTATCTGCTTGAGGTGTTTCCAAAGCAGCATTTTTAGTTAAGATAATCCCACTATATAAATGAAAAGCCGCATCCCAATAACTTTTTTCTTTGCGAAAGATATTAATATAAGACGGAATTTGATTTAGGGTTTCTGTTTGGTCAATAACAGTTTGTGCAAAGGGTTTAAAATCTGACCATACCTTAACTTCAGGTAATTTTTTATCAATCCAACTCATCAAATTATTCCAATTAATTCTAATTGTATTGTGGTTAGCTTGAGGACTATTTTCTAAACCTTGTTGAAATTCATAAGTTTGATCATAAATTCTCAAAATAATTCCCCCTTTTGATAAATGTAAATCACAAAATTGAGCATAATCTTGAGTTTTGGTTTTCCGTTCTAATTTACCCCTAACATCAATATCTACAACTTCTTCAAAAATTGGTAAAAGTCCCAAAACTCTAGTATTAATTTCTGATAAATCAAGGGTCATAGCACTAGTTTGATTCTCTTCATTTTGATAAGTTACTTTGATTTGGGACTTATCTATTGATAAATATTTAACTTGAAATACCTGAATTTCTTGAATTTGCAGAATTTTGATCCAGAAACATGGAATACCCACCTGTTGTAATTGTGTTCCATAAAATGCTAATTCTCCCACTTTACCAATGCGGTAAACTCGCCAATTTTGACTTGGTAGTGTCACCCTCGCTGTATAAGCGTCTACTTGCATAATTTGGGCAAAATTTCTGGCTGCAATGGCTTTTAACTCATTATCAATGGGTTCTAAAATTAACATTCCCAGTTCATTGTTATCAGGCGTGGCTGTTGCTTTAGCTAGAGCTTTTTGTTTTAGTTCTTGTTTAACTTCTTCTAATCTTTGTAAACCTTTACGAGCTTGGGAAATAATTTTATTATGAGTTGCTAATTGTAATAATTGAAGATATATCTTTTCAGATTCTTCTAGTTGATTAGAAACTTCTTTTAACTTACCATAATACAGTTGTAACCAATGATTTTCGGGCGATTCTATCAGCAGTGGTCGAAGTAATTTAGCTGCTGTTCGATAATCTTTTTGTTCAAAAGCTGCAATAACTTGATCTAGCATATAATTAATAGTTGATTTTAGATAAAATACAATTAAAAAAATCTCTGGTTAAATATGTTTTCCTACTATAGCAATTCCCAAGCTTGAGAAACACACTCTACCCGCGCTATTAAGCACCCTCCCCAAGACCTAGGGGAGGATTGATTTTGTATTTCACCAGAAAGGGAAAGGCTATAGTTCACTATACTAGATTTTGGCTACTAGCCCGGAACTTAACTTCCATCTGGGTAATCAATAACAATACTTACCATCATCGGGACTAGGATTTTCCTTAGCGGTTCGCATCGCGCCTAATATGGTAGAAACAAAAACACAACGCTTTGCTTTACCACCAGATTTACTAGACAGGGTGATTCGGCCCAATGGAGGTTTTACAGTTCCCAGATGATCAAATGGGACTCGTATCACACCATTAGATAATTGTAATGTTGATTCTTCTTCATCTAACTTTACACTAGTATGTAAATCATTCCATTGAGCATTAGATGGATTAATTGTAGCCGGATGAACTGCCCATTGGACAATATTATTTTGTTCCCGGAAACTAGCGTGGTAAGTCAATTTTTCCTTTTTGGCTTGACTTTGGGCTTCACGCATAGCTCGGTAAACTTGATTTTGAGCAACATTTAAATGGCGAGATTTCATCAAAGTTGCTCCAGTTGGTACTGCTATTGCTGATATTATACCGATAATTAATAGTGACGTAATCATTTCTATCAGCGTAAAACCACTCTCGTCTTGATTATTCCGTAAATAATTCATCGCTTATCATTTGCAAGCACAACAAACACAAATATTCTTCCATATAGGATGATTTTTGATATGCGGTTTTTTACGGATTTTTGATTTTTTATATATACAACAGTTATTAATCTTAAAGCCCTTGTGGTGCGGGCATTTTACCCGCTAATACCGTACTTCTGTTCAGCTATATCCTGTATCATTAAATTATTAATTTATTCATTAGTAGGAATAGTCCGACACCTTTCATCTCTTGCTATTCGTATCCCCCCGATTAAGGTTTGAATAATAACACATCGGTCTACACTACTAGCTTTATTATCATTTGTTGATACAGGTGCAGCAACCATGATGGCTAAAGGTGTATCACTGACAGCACCACTACTTTTCTTTGCTAATACGCCTTGACTGTCAAAAGTAATTGTCCCTGTTTCTGGGTTGGCTTGAACTATCTGCTTATTAGTTGTTTTAATTGTTGTTGTATTATACTCTGTCAGAGATTTAAGATTAGTGTATAAAAAAACTTCTCTAGATCTTAGCGTCATGGTATCACCTAAAGCTATCCAAACCGAATCAGCAGGTGGATTAGTAATAGGTGTGGTAGTAGGAATACCCGGATAAATTATGTATTCAGGAATATTATTGTTGACTCGAAAACTGATACTATAAGTACCTTTTGTGCTTTTAGCTTGTAACCGTGTTTCTTGGATAACAGATACAACTGCACCATTGGCTTGATTTAAGCGTTGTCTGTTGATAAATGCTGACCAACCAGGAGCAGCGATTACTGATAGAATACCAATCATGAATAACACTACAATCATTTCTGCCATTGTAAAACCAGCATTCTGATCACCATATTCCTGACGCTGATGCTGTAATGAATTGACAATTAAACTTTTAATTCTATAATTATTGGCCATGATTTAATCCTATAATTGAGAAATTCTATTTATTGAGCATACGAAGAACCACGGGCTTGAATAATAGCACTAACCGTGGGAAAATAGGTTTGCTGGCTATTATCTTCGTAATCTATATTACTAGTTTGGATGCGAGCTAAAGCATTACCCCGGATAAAAATCTGTGCTGTAGAAATTACTTGTCCTTGATTTGTAGGATCTGCATAATTACTTACACAGGCATAAAAACTAGTCATTGTCGCACTTGATATTGGTGTTATAGTCACACTTGATTGATTAGCATTAGCGCATGATGGTGTTATATTTGGAACATTTGTTTGATTGTTGGGGGTTTGATTGTTGGGGGTTTGATCAATAAAGTCAACTAGCACCTGGGGATCATTCGTAAATGAACCAGAACGTTGCCACTGATTCATATCTAGGTCAAATGGCTTGAACCCAGGACTCGGACAGTTATCAGCATCAACAAATTTAATGCTTGTATTATAAGAAGGATTACAAGTTACACCACTAGTATCACTTGGGCTGCGGACACCATCCTTAATTTGCCATCTAGCAATTCGAGCCGTATTAGACCAAATTGTACTAGGACTATTAATCAAATAGTAAGCAACCAAGGAATAAACAGAAGCATCATCATTTGGCCCTGTCGTAGGAATAACATTTGATACTACTTCCTGCTTCCAGAAAACTAGTATAGGTACTCCACCTGCGACAGTAGGTAAAGAATCCCTAATCCCACTATTTGCGGCTGTGGCACTGTAATTATTAGTAACACCTTGGGAATCATAGATATAAACAGCTTGTTGTAAATCACGAGTAATGAAATCTATTGCTGTTTGTAATTCTTGCTCAGAAGTTGTTTTAGCTTGCTCCTTTTCATCTGTATTCATGATACTAATCATCAATCCAAATAACGGTGTCAAGACTAAAAATGCCATTACCAAACCTATTAACAATTCTGCGAGGGTAAAACCATGATCTCGGTTTTTCCTAGTAGAAAATTTCATCCATCCTTGAAGTAAAAAATTAGTTGTTTTTAGCATATTCTAGTTCAAAATGATAGTAAATTTGATCATCCCAGTTTAATTAAAATAGTTAATTTAGGCGTTTCTTCTGCTCATGTCAGGTTTTTCCAGAGCATAAATCCTAAAAAATTAACTGCCATAAAACTTAACTTTGCCAATTTTTAACTACAAGGTATAGTTGCAGAACCCGCTCTAAACCCCAATCGGTTACATAAAGCAGTAAAACTTGTGTTATTATTAGCTATATCCGCAATTATTTCTACCAGTGGAGCTTGTCTATTCCCTGAACCGACCACTGCTTGTGTATTCTTGGTGGTATTTGTATTGGCTAAAACAGGTCTATCAGGGTTATCAAACTCAATATCTTGTCGATACACTCTCACCGCTAAACGATAACCATCTTTAGGATCAGAACCGTTTATGCTCGTTCGACGAGCTTGAATGAAAAACAACCTATTTTCACAATTATTTTCAGGTAGCTGAATAGTTCCATCACTTTGAACACAATATAGACCTGCTGGTGATGTAGGAGCGGGCATACTCGCACTACTGATCAAATACCCATCAGTGCTATTTGTAATATTTCTAGATGAAAGTGCATTTTGATTAATGTTAATATTTACTGGAGTTATATCTTCTGCTGTTATTCTTCCAGACCTGACCCCATCAATAAATGACCTTGCAATTTGAGCACTTAATTCTACTCTGCGAGACTGAACACGGGTTGATGCAGATAGGATCAAAACTGGTGATATAGCTAACATTAAGCTCGAAACTACGACCATGGCAATTAAAGATTCCATAATCGTAAAACCAGCATCTTTATTAATATTATGTTTCTGTGGAAGTTGCATCATTGTTAATCACCAAATCCTTGTTTATAGATTGCAATTTTTTTAAGTTAGTAAGAATTATGACTGTGGAGACATTATAAAAAACGTCTCTACTATTCCGATTAAGATTGACACATACTCGGACGTTGATTTTTGTCAATTATGTATGGTTTGTTAGGGTTAGTAGGGTTAGTATTGTCCTTAGCACACAACAAATTCTGTATCCAAGGATCATCTCTATCTACCTCCCGGAAGTATTCATTAGGTGGATCACTTGTATCTGCGATTAATTTTTGCCCTAACAAGTCTGGTGACTGTCTAAGTATCCCGACATCATAACTCCAGTTTCTGATTGGAGGAGGAGGAGTTGGATTTGGAGTATAAGATGTATCATAGATGCTTTTTTTCTGTTGCATGAAAATACCACTGATCTTTGCTGTTTTCCCTGCCCAGTTCTCTGGAAAACGGACATAATCCTCCAAACCACACTTCACCGTACCACACTGCTCCGTATCACCTGAGACAAGAATGGCATTGTAAGTAGTAGTAGTATCTGCGGCTGGAGAAGGAGGAAGCGACCCATAATTATTAGATAGTAAGGTTATACTATCTGATATCACAGCCGCAGAGCGCCATTTATCACCAATAGGACATGAATCAACACCATTAATCTTCAATTTTGGATCATTAGGACGACAAGCAAAATTAGGATTGCGATCGCTCCTTGTATAAAAATTATCCCATGAATCATTTAGTGAAGTGTTAAATTCCTCTTTGGTATGGAGATTAAAGTCACCTTTAATGTATAAAGGTAAATTGGTGGCGACAATCAAACCTTTTTCCGCATCTCGATAATTTAATTCCCGCGAGATATCTGACCCATTTGTTAGGATAATGGCATTCTTGTTTTTACCTACTAATGCATCATCACGGGTAGCGTAAATAATGCCACTATTGGGAATTAAGTATTCTTGTGGTGGTGTTGCGCTACCAATCGTTTTTCCTTTCAATTGACCTAAGTCTAATACAGTGGAAGAATTTGTCAGAGATTCGTTATCTTTTACTTCAAAAATTGCCCCATGAGGAATCACAGTATTGGTAGGTGAGATACTACCATCTAAAATTTGCAGAGCGCAAATAGCCGCATCAATGGTAGATTGCTGTGAAAGAGTAAGAGTCTGGTTAGCTGCTGTTGCGGCTAAAGCTCCAGCTAAAAGTCCATCGTCTATGGAGCGCCCATCGTCTATGGAGCGCTCATTCTTATATTTTAGTGTTGATTGATAATTTAAAACCGCCTGGTAATTACTAACACTTTTTGTCGGCGGTCCATAAACTATCCCATTATTGGATAAACCATTAGGATCAGTATCACCTACATCAAAACCGACTGGAAGAGGAAGAGTCCAGGGAGGTAAACCAGATTGGTTTTTGTTTTTTGTAGTGCTTTCATAATAAAAACTACTAACACAGGCGATAGGTTTAGGTGCTGTCTGACTATAGCCAGCTTGTTTGTAGTGATAAACCGCACTTGCCCGCATTTTCAGATATGGAGTGTTTGCATCTGGTGGACTGGTGTTATCAGGTGGTTCAGGTAAAGGACGATCATATATAGTTGTAGATGCGGGAACGGTAAAGCCAGGAATTGGGGTAGTAAAATCTGTAGTTGCTGCGGTATCACCTGTACGCAAATAAATCCCCGCACCTGTGATAACTCGCAAACCACCTACAGGATCTTGAGGATTATTTGGTACTTTTGCAGCCGCTAGTTCCCAGTCTCTATCTCTATCCGTAGAACCTGCGTCTGCTAGATTCTGAATACGAGAGAAACGATAACGATTTTGGGTACTAGGCTTATTACTATCCCCCCACTTGATATCAGTAATATTTTGAATATCCCCAGGATCAGGTCCCACAAATTGAGAAGTCTTCCACCATAATTGAGGTAAATTATTACCAACCCGAATCCTGTCTCCTAAAAGTTGCTCCTTACCGTTTTTCAAAAGCAATGATGGCTCAGTAGCAGCGGGTAAAAGGGTACTACCGGCAGTTTTTAATGTTAGTCCTGTATATCCTGTACCTGTCTTACCATCAGTGGGGTCTGTGGGATAAATCCAAGCATCTTTGGGACGGAGTGAATCACCAGTACCTTGTAATGGACTTGTAGTACCATCAGTATCTTTGACAGGGACACGGCGAGTCCGTTTTTGAAAGTACAGTGTTAATTGTTCTGAACGTATTTTATCTATTTGATCACTTGTGTAACTAGATAAACCAATGGCCGCCTTTATTCGCTCAATACCTTTTTTAACTTCAGATGGATCACTATCAGCAGAATTTGCCTTTTGAGCCGCAACCAAGCTATTCACACGCAGGACATAATCTAAATTATCGTAAGCTACATCAGTTGTTGCATCTGTAACTGATTCATTACCACTCAGAGAGATTGCTTGAGTAGGAATAACTCCTTTACCTGGGAATAAATCGAAGTTGGTAGACCCACTTGCCCCCACTGTAGCTATATTACCGCCTACTGTAATTTTGGCATTGTCAGCCTCGTAAAAACAGGAATCTTTACTACTAACCTGATATATCTTAATTGATTTGCCTGAAGTCGAACCTGCCAGTAAGTTACCATTAGTAAAAATCCCCCCATTTAACTTAAAGTCAGCGTTTTGAGCAGTCAGGTATAGGTCATCTTGATAAATTACAGCATTATTAAGTAGAGATCTTTTAATTTTATCTTGTTCATACTCCAGGGCTGAAAAACCTTTACTGTTACTGGCTTTTTCATAAGGAGGGTTATTAGGAAGATTGTCTGTGGAAGTAATGGGAACTGTAACCGTATAGACGAAAAATCCCTTAACCAAACTTAATGATTTATTATCCTTAAACCAACCATTAACACCAGCCAAACTAGCACTGATAGCTGTGCTAGGACAATTTCCACCTGCACTAGTAATCGTCATAGGTATAGCCCTAGCTTGTACAGTATTTCTTTTGACCAAAGAAGTGTCACTCAAAGCTGGATTTTTATAATAAATACCATACAAAGTGTAGCTATCAAACTTACCATTATTGTCAGTATCAATTGGAAATTCCCATGCTGTTTTTAATGTGTCAGCACTACTACAAATTCCCTGATTTAGACCTGAGGAAGGATCATAGCAGTTAACTATCAGATTCCTTTCATCCCCAAAGGTATATTCTGATATTTTGTCAACTAAAACATTATCTAATTCTCTCTCTGTAGGTGTTGCTCGTGATAGTCTTTGATCTTTAAATAGTTTATTTAATTTTGCTTTGGCTCGGTCAATAGCAGGAGCAGCAGAATTCATGACCATTTGATTAACGCGGACATTACTAGCATTTTTCGCTCTATCAAAGGAGCGGAACATGATAGCAGTGGTTAATAAAACGACTACTACAGATACCATTGTCACCGTTGGCAAAACGAAACCTGCGTTTCCGGCTTGCTGGTGTTTCCGAGTAACAAAAACAGTTCGTAATAACCCAATAATTTGCCTTTTTATGGTTGCTAAAAACTGCTGGATAAATCTTCTGACAATACTAATATTTTTATTTAATGCCTGACCTTTTTTAGACATGACTGCTCCCCCCGGATTGCCCACAAAAAAGAAAAAAGGTGTCAAAAATTGCGGAAATGTATATGTAGAAACCATCTCTGCAACTGCAAGTTTAGACTCCTTCCCCTTGTAAGCATATTATACACCAAAATAATTTAACTTGCAACCTTAAAAGAAAAGAATTTTGTTAGTTTAAGTGCTAATAAAGTAATTTTAAAAACTTTACTAAGGGTAATTGCTTGAGTAGACGAGAAACCACAAATTACATCAAAATTAGCAAAATGTCTCTAAAATTACCAGCTATCAAATAAAAAAATATATCTGTTTTAGAAGTCGGAAATGTATAATACTGATATTTAAATTGTCATAATAAACAATACCAAAAAATCCTGAATTTCAGTAATTTAACTGCACTCAGTAACCGTACATTCCTTTCCAGTCTTGAGAAAATCCATTTTTCTTAAATTCAGTAATTTCATCAGTATCACTACCAATAAATATGATTTATTATTGTAATTATAATTTTCCAAGGGTTTAGTTATTATTTAAGCTCACCTTTAAGCCACCCTCAGTAATTAATCTAGTAAGATGCTGGTAAATAACTTAATCTATTAGTGATAATACTTAGTTTACTGTGGCTCTAGGTGAATGGCTAAAATATGCGGACTCTCTTTTTGAGATACTCAGTATTAATCCCAGATATGATCAAGTTCTATTTTTCCGATTGTATAGTGATTCAGTGGTGAGGTGAAGTATGTATTCCAGATTAAAACTCGCTTTAATTCAGCACAGAGGAGAAAAAGGTTTTGCTTCTGTTCTTGCGATAGGTATTGGCTTGGTAATGATGTTAATTGGATTAACTATGGCAATAAGGTCACGAAATGATGTTGCACTTAGTTCAACACAAGGAACTACATCAAAAGCATTATCAGCCGCTGAAGTAGGAATTTCCCGTTATCAGTATTTACTTAATAGTGTAAGGGTACTAGCACAATATCCAAATACAGCGACAAGTCCTAATGCTAGTTGGTCTAATCCAACAGCAATTCCTAGCTATTCATCCTGCTCAAGTCGGGGTAATATTCCTAATAATACTATTATTGGTACTTATGCAACTACAGACTGGCAGAATATAGATAGCAAAACCCAATTTAAGCTTGTATCATATACTTATGCGGATGCGGGGGCAGGTATTAATCCACCTGCAGGAACACTATTAGGAACAGGTACATTAACTGTTCAAGGTCGAGTGAATATTGCTGGTAGTGGTAACAGTGCTACTAATACTAGTAGTACATCTACAGCCCAACTACAGGTAAAAATTCCGGTTAAACAAACTGATCCTAATACAATTCCAGTCCCAGGGGTATGGGTATCTAATGGTGGGACAGGGGGTAATGGCATTGCGGGGAATGTTTTCGTCAATGATTGTACTACTAATCTTGGGAGTATTAATATTGACAATTCTGGTGGTAATTCCTATGCCGCTAATTATATTACCTTATCACTTCCTAATATACCATCAGTGCCTAGTGGATCAATTAATTTGGGAGCTTTAAGTAACACTACAGTTACACTTCCTAGAACCGGAACACCTACGGATATAGCAACAACTTTCAATGGAAATTCGGGAGTATATGTCTATGAGGTCTCAAATATAAGTAAAGCAACGATTAACATCACCCTTGGACAAAAGGTAGTGATATTCCTGTCTGGTAATTTAGACAAACAAACGAGTATAAATCACAACTGTACTAGTTATACTGGCACTCCTGCTTGCATTCCCACAGATTTCCAGATTTTTGGAACAGGGGCTGCAGGTTCAACAATGGATGTTAACGGTGGTAATTTGGTTGATGGATTTATATTAGCACCTAATTATGAAATAGGTGTTAATGGTGGTGCAGGTGGTACAGGTGGTTTTAGGGGTGCTATTTGGGCAAAGGACTGGGGTAATGGTGGTGGTACTGGTTCTAATACCTCAAATACTGTGGTTCAACAAACAGCAACTTGGTCAAGTATCGGTTTAGTACCTCAAAATTTGCCTCCATACATTGATGCTTTTAGTGGCTGGAAAAAGCAAGCAGTTCAATAACCAAATTTGCGTATTTTAAACGATCTTAAAAATACACAAATTTACATTCTTTATACAAACTTTATCAAAATAAACCCGATTTTATGTAGACATGAAAAGCCTTAAATATAATCCTGATGAGGGATTTAGCCTAATAGAAGTAGTAGTTTCTCTACTGATGATATTTTTCTTTACTACCTGCGCTCTAGAAATGTTTGTACTTTCTAGCATTTTTAAAAAGAAAGCTGTTCAATATACAAATGCCACTAGTTTGCTTCAGCAAGATATGGAAAAAATCAAGAGTGCTGCTGAACAATATTCATTTCCTAAGACTGCTGCTGCGTTAGTTGGCGCAACTACTTTAACCCTAGACTCTACTAATGGGTTAACTGCCGGTAATATAGTTGTGTTCTCCAATGATTCTCATACTTACACAATATCTAGTATTAGTGGTAACAGTATTTATCTTAGCTCTGGATTAAAAATAGCAGTTCCTACTGCAACTTCTGCTGTTAACAGTACATCATGTAACCTTGCTTCTACTGATACTGCAAGCGCCAGCATAGCAACCGGTTTTATGAATTCTCTATCAACTACCGCCACAAATATAGGTAGTACATCTTACTCAATCGACGGAAATACTTATTATGCTGTTACAGGTACTCCCACGCAGGTAAATAGTAAAAGTATATATTATTGGTTGCTGAGGAATCAAACTGTTTCTAGTAATGCCCCTTACAATATTTTACAGCTAAAATACGTAGTTCAACCAGGTACTAGCACTGCTCCGACTATTACAGCAAAGACCTTAGGAACGGCTTATACTGAGATAATACCTTATGCGTCATTACAATGCCCATCACAATGAAAATGGATTTACTTTACTAGAATTAATCGTGGTAATGCTTTTTGCTGGCATTTTAGCGGCTATTTCTGCTCCTAGCTTCATAGGCTTAAATCAAATTAATAAAGTTAATCATGATCTCTCCAGTGCTAAAAATTCCTTATTAGAAGCACAAAGAGGGGCTATGCGTAGAGGTCAAGACTGTACGCTTTCTTTCTCTGCTCCTGGTGTAGTACCAGCAACAATTAGTATTGCTGATAGTCATAGTGGTAACTGTTTATCTGGTGATAGTGTAAATAGTTCTAATTTAACTCAGAGAATATTCAATAATGTTTCTATGACTGTATATCAAGATGGAATATCAGGAGCAATTTCTCACCCTACTTTAACATTTGATTATCTTGGTAATAATACAACTGCAATTACAACAATTGTATTGCAATCTCAAGGCAATTTTGCAGTTAAAAAGTGTTTAGTTATCTCTCAACCATTGGGATTAATTGCCACGAACAAATATACTGGTAGTAGTGCTACTTATTCATCTAATTGTACTCCTTAAAAATATGTTAAATAATACTTTTGATATTAAAAAAAATATCGAATTTTATCTTCAAAATTATAAAACTCGTCAATCTTTTTTTCATGACAATGAAGGATTTACATTGATAGAGTTATTAGTATCAGTAGCGATTATGACTATAGTTGTGAGTATAGTTGGTGTTGGTCTTGGGACTATGCTAAAACAAAACAGAAAAGCGGAATCAGAAAGTGATAGACGTGCTAATTTAAATAGAGCTTTAGATTATATTACCAATGAAGTCAGAAGCGCGAACAGTATCAAGACTAGTGCTAGTAGTGGTGATAATTTAACATTACCTAGTGGTTTTAATATACCCTCAAATACCTATGGTCTTGTACTGACATTTCCTGACAATACAAAAAGCGTCTATTTTTTAGCTCCTAGTGACAAGGGAAGTACCTGTAATACAACAACTAGTTTATGGCAATGTCCATTTGCTATTTTTCGTGCTCAGGGTAGTTATGCTAGTGGTTCTACCATACCAGCAGGTGATAGTATGATGGTTGTTGATGGTTTGAAAGCACCTACTAGTATTCCTTCTTGTTCTAATATATCTGTAGGTACAAGTGGTTTCTATGGTTGTATTTCCAATAACCGCCAAGTTTTTTTATCTTTATATGGTAAATTAACAGAAACAGATTCAACAACGCTGGAAGTTAGTTCTACTGCTGTGATTAGAGCTAAATAATTAAACGATTTCGAGGTACATATCTAGCGGGCAAGATGCCCGCACCACAAGAGTTTGATTATTCAAATTTGTACCTCATAGAAGCAGAAACCGCTGTAGTTCTAAAATGTGGGGAATCAATTTCCTGTCTGATAGTTAAAGTGGGTTTTAAGCGACTATTTGTTATTTATAAATATTGGGGAGGGGTGAGCATTTTACCCACCCAAATTATAATTTCAGATCTAGGAAACTAGTGATGAAAATGAATACCTATGAAAATATCATAGAGAAATTCCAAAAAGTCCTTTTTCTGCAATAACCCAGAAGTTTGGGGACTACCCTTTTCGTCTAATAACGGCTTCATCAAATCATAAGCTGGTTGGTAATTATACCAAGGAATCGAAGGCCATAGATGATGAATTAAATGATAATTCTGCCCTAAAATCAGGATATTGAGAACCTTACCGGGATAAACGCGGGCATTTTTCCAGCGATTTCGGTCTGTAAAAGGACGGTGGGGTAAGTAATCAAAAAATAACCCCAATGCTATCCCCACTAAAAAAGCGGGAATAAACCAAAAGTTCAGTATATAGCCCAAAAAATGATATTGGACAGAAATATAAACAATAGTAATGATAATTAGGCGACTAATAAACCATTCTAGTAGTTCATAATTACGCCATAACCGTCTTTGAAAGAAAAATACTTCATGGTACAAAAACCTCACCGCAATCAACCACAAAGGACCACCAGTGGAAACATAATGATCTGGGTCATCCTTGGGGTGATTAACATTACCATGATGTTGTAGATGTACTCGTGTAAATACTGGAAAAGCAAAAGCTAGAATCAAGGCGCTACAATGCCCTAACATAGCATTAATAATGCGATTACGATGGGCTGACTGGTGACAAGCATCATGAATCACTGTTCCTGAACAATGTAGTGCTAGAGTATTGACACTAAAACACAACCAATGGGGCCATTCCCAAAGCCAGTACCCAAAGTTAGATAATACTAACATCATCACCACCACTAAAAACATGAGTAAAGTGGGATTAAAATCACCAGGAGGTGATAAAAGTTCTTTGGGGGGAATTGTCAGTGGCTTTTGTGCCTCCGACGTGAGCATTCTTAACTCCTTTAATTATTAATCTTTACGGATCATACTATTAATGTTAGTTAGGAGTAAAGTTATGTGAAGCAATATTGATCTCAATTCATGGAGAAAAATCAATAATTGAGGTTATGATTCTTTGCGAAACCAGCACTTTCAACAAAAAACCTCTCCTAGAGGACTTTTACCCATTAGATTTGTATACGAGCCTAAATTTATACCAAAGTTCCTTTTCTAATGGCTGATAGCAGTGATTAAAACAGATAGTGTGTTTAATTTATACCAATTTGTCAAATGATGGCAATCAATGGAAAAATGATTTGCTGTATAGTCAGTCTTTTATTATCCAAGATCTTAGATCTCAAATGGTATAAGCAAAGATGATGATAAATTCCCCGGTAGACTCCAAACATCTTAAACCCAGCCCATGACGAAATTAAGAGATTCTCAACGCCGAACTAAAATTGTTGCTACTATTGGACCTGCTACCAGTAGTCCAGAAATGCTGAAAGCTATTATTGAAGCGGGTGCAACAACCCTACGGCTCAATTTTTCCCACGGAACTCATGCTGACCATCAGCGTAGTATTCGGTTAATTCGGCAAACTGCTTTTGAACTAAATAGACCAGTCGCAATTCTGCAAGACTTACAGGGTCCAAAAATTCGCTTGGGGCGGTTTGAAAATGGTTCAATAATTTTAGCAAAAGGCGATCGCTTCATATTAACAAATCGCCCCATAGAAGGAACACAGGAAATAAGTTGTGTCACCTACAATTACTTAGCAGAGGAAGTCCCTGTTGGTGCCAACATCCTCCTAGATGATGGTAAGGTGGAAATGGTGGTAGAGGAAATCAACCGCGAAAAAGGTGATTTACATTGTCGGGTTACAGTCCCAGGTAAACTTTCCAATAACAAGGGTGTTAACTTTCCGGGAGTTTATTTATCTATTAAGGCCATGACCGACAAGGACCGAGAGGATCTGATGTTTGGTCTAGACCAGGGTGTTGATTGGGTAGCACTTTCCTTCGTTCGTAATCCCCAGGATATTATCGAAATTAAAGAACTAATTTCTAGCACTGGTAAAAATGTCCCTGTAGTCGCCAAAATCGAAAAACACGAAGCCATTGAACAAATGGAAGCCGTTTTATCTTTGTGTGATGGTGTTATGGTTGCCAGAGGTGACTTAGGGGTAGAATTACCAGCGGAGGATGTACCTGTACTGCAAAAACGGTTAATTGCTACGGCTAACCGCTTGGGGATTCCTATCATTACTGCTACCCAGATGTTAGATAGTATGGTCAGTAACCCCCGTCCTACCCGTGCAGAAGTATCTGATGTCGCCAATGCAATTTTAGACGGTACGGACGCGGTTATGCTTTCCAATGAAACCGCTGTTGGTAGTTTTCCAGTGGAAGCGGTAGCTACTATGGCCAGGATAGCCGAACGAATTGAACAGGAGGAAACCCTTAATAACAACTCCCGTCTGTCACGAGATAACCGGCGTTCTATTCCCAATGCCATTAGTCAAGCTGTTGGTCAAATTGCTGAGAATTTGGGTGCAGCGGCAATTATGACTTTGACACAATCCGGGGCTACAGCCCGCAATGTTTCTAAGTTCCGCCCCAAAACGCCAATTTTAGCCATTACACCCCATGTCAACGTAGCAAGACAGTTACAGATGGTCTGGGGGGTTAGACCGCTATTGGTGCTAGAACTACCTTCTACGGGTCAGACGTTCCAAGCAGCTATTAATGTTGCCCAGGAAAAAAACCTGTTAAGTGAAGGTGATTTGGTGGTAATGACTGCGGGTACACTTCAGGGAGTTTCTGGGTCAACGGACTTGATTAAGGTGGAAGTGGTGACTGCTGTACTTGGCCAGGGAATTGGACTGGGACAAGGTTCAATCACTGGACGTGCTAGGGTAGTTCATAATGCTATGGATGCCAGTAATTTTAATTCTGGTGATATTCTGGTAGCATCCCGGACTGGTGTGGATTTTGTAGAAGCAATTCGCAAAGCATCAGGGATTATTACTGAGGATGAAAGTCTCACAAGTCACGCCGCAGTTATTGGTTTACGTCTTGGAGTACCTGTAATTTTGGGTGTAAATTCAGCAACACAGATAATTAAGGATGGTGCTATTTTGACTTTAGATATGCAGCGGGGTTTGATTTACTCCGGCACTGTGGGAACTTAAACAATTAAAAATTCAAAAAAATAATTTTGGATTTTTAATTTTTGGGTTTTGAAAACAGGGTGCAGACTTCTGAGATTGTGTAAAGGGGTTTTTTCACGCAGAGACGCAAAAGGCGCGAAAGGCGTTTTCTGCGTCTTGGTTTTATGAGAAATCAACCACGTTCGGGTAGCGTCCCGAAGGGATAGAAGCAAAGGACACGAAGGAAGAAGAGAAAGAAGAAGGTTATTTATTCTGCAAACATTTCCGCTAAGATATCCAAAACTGCTTTTTGTTCTTCTGCGGTAATTTGACCGAGAAGTTTGATTAGTCGAGTTTTATCTATTGTGCGAATTTGGTCAAGTACAATTTGCCCTTCTTTTCCTTGAAATTGACAGGCCACTCTTGTGGGGTATGGTTGCCCTTTTGTTGTCATTGGTGCAACTATTACGGTGAAAATATGATGGTTGATTTCATTGGGTGAAATTATTAAACAAGGGCGTGTTTTTTTAATTTCACTGTCAATGGTAGGGTCAAGATTAACTAGGAAAACATCAAATCTGTTGACTACCATTGCCATTCATCTTTATCCCATTCTGTTGTGTTGATATCATCTAATAAGATATCATCGCCTTTTTCTGTCATTTCTATAAATGCTTTTTCCCAACCTTTTCTTACTTGTTCAACTGGGCGAATAATGAGATGATTTCCTTGAACTTCTATTTCTACTTCTGAGTTAATTCCACTTTGTTCTAATAGGGTTTTGGGGATACGTAACCCTTGGGAGTTGCCGATTTTGACTATTCGGGTTTTAATTGCTGTACCCATTTTTGGTGTTTGGGGATAGGTGGTGGTTACATTGTAATTACAAAGATAAAAATAGTCAACCATGAAATACTCGCACAAAGACGCAAAGTTTTTGAGCAATTATGTTTGCTTATTGACATTTTATACACATTTGCTACAATAGTATTTCTGATTTATATAACAACATCATTTATGGCTAAAACTGTCAATGCGGCTTTCGAGGAATTTTTGGAAGACTATGTAAACCTAGATCCACAAGACACTAAAAAGGCCAGAAGTAGCAGAAATTGGCTTATAGAAGAGTAAATACATTCGTTTCCTTATAAAGACCTATACTTTCCACGTTTGTATTCAGAGAAAGATATTTATTTTGGTTCTTTTGCTAGACGTACAAAAAAAAGACCACTTGACGATATTGATATTATGATTGCTTTAAGTGCTGAAGGATCAACTTACTATGGATTTTCTAATGATTTCATTGAAATGTATGTACCTAATTCTGCTTATAAATTGAAAAAGCTTTGTTCTGATGGAACCAATAAACTCAATTCTATAAAAGTTATTAACAAATTCATAGCTTTACTTGATAAAGTTCCACAGTATCAACCAGCAGATAAACATAGAAATCAAGAAGCTGGTACACTCAAGTTAAAATCTTATGATTGGAACTTTGATATTGTTCCTTGTTTTTTGACCGCACCAGAGTATACTGGTAGGACTTATTATTTGATTCCAGATGGTAAAGGGAATTGGAAAAAAACAGATCCTCGAATTGATAGAGATAGAGTAACTCAAGTTAATCAATATCATGATGGTAATATCTTAAATTTAATAAGACTGATGAAGTATTGGAATAAAAGGCCAACTATGCCATCAATGGGTTCATATTTACTTGAAAATATGATTTTAGATTTTTATTCTATAACCAGGGTAAGAGCATCTAGTTATATCCAGTGGGAAATTTCTAAATTATTGGAATATATTAATCATAATATTTTCAATAGTGTAAATGATCCTAAATTAATACAAGGTAATATTAATACCTTAGAATATACAGATAAAATAAAAATTGCCAACCGATCATCAAAAGATTATCTCAAATCCCTAGACGCTATAGAATTAGAAAATAATGGTTATCATACTTTAGCCATTAATACATGGGGAGAAATTTTTGGAAACAACTTTCCCGTTTATTGAGTAACAATTAGCTATAAATATTCATTAGATTCTTATGAACAATATACCTCAAGAACAAAATACACCACATCAGTTAGAACGTTTAGCAGCACAGCGTCAGCTTTACTCTGATGCTAAGAATATCCAAAACATCAATATAATTCTTAGTATCCCATCTGTAATTATATGGTCTATTTTGATTGCCTTTTTTCCTAGTTTACAAATTTATGCTGCTTTATGGGGATTATCTGTAACATTATTAGAACAAGCCATTTTTAGTCATTCACAAAAAAATCTACAAGAAAAAGCCGCAAAAATACAACAATTATTTGATTGTGATATTTTTGAATTAGATTGGTCACAATTATGTTCTGGTAGTCGTCCTGAACCTGAATTAATTGTCAGCAGTTCTGCAAAATATAGAAAAAAAGATCCAAATTACTCAAACTTGAAAGACTGGTATCCAGTTAGTGTTGGTCAATTACCAATCCATGAAGCGCGTTTGATTTGTCAACGGTCTAATATTTGGTGGGATGCTAAACAAAAGCTTCGTTATTGTAAATTGATACTATTTGGATTAATAGCAATTACAATAATTGTCTTTCTAGTAGGTTTAGTTGGAGGATTAACTTTAGAAAAGTTTGTGTTGGCTATTGTGATACCACTACTACCAGCATTTATTTTTACAATACGTCAATATATTGAAAATAAACAAGCTGCAACTAGACTAGATAATCTTAGAGAAAATTCCGAGAATATATGGCAGCAAGTCATTAATCGTAGAATTACACCTCAAGAACTAGAAAGAGAATCATACATTTTACAAAATCAAATTTATGATAACCGCCGTCTGAGTCCATTAATTTTTGACTGGTTATACTATAGATTAAAAAAACAAAATGAAGTAGAAATGAACAAAGGTGCAGAGACATTAATTAAAGAATTGCTTCAATCTCCATAGATATTTTTTGTCTAGCTTGTATAATATAGTTATCAGTCAAGAGGTCTGACCTTTTCAAATCATATTGGCAAGGTCTACCCTTGACTGACTTTAATTTCCCAAAAACACAGTATTTGAAAATACTAGGAATAAATATTATGAATGTATCTATTTCTGACCAAATTATTGAACAATTAAACATAATACCTCAAGACTTGCAATATCAAGTTCTGGAATTTGCCCGCAATTTGACAAAATCAAAAATCAAAGGTATTCCCGGTAAAGAATTACTAAGGTTTGCAGGTTCAATACCCAAAGAAGACTTACAACTAACGAGTGAAGCAATAAAACAAGATTGTGAAAAAGTTGATGTTAATGAATGGTAAATATTCTCTCGTTCCCATGCTCTGCGTGGGAATGCAGTTAAGAGGCTCTGCCTCTACTATACCTGGAGGTAGAACCTCCAAGATGGCATTCCCAGTCTGGAGACTGGGAACGAGAAACGAGAAAGGAGGTGTTTGGACAAGTTATAATTCCCCAAGCTGTTTATCTTGTAAACTAGAGAAAAAGAATTAAATAGAGCTTATATGCTGAAGTCTTTTCAAATACGCAACTTCAGACTTTTTAACCGTCTTGAAGTGAAAAAATTAAGTAATGTTAACCTTATTGTCGGTATGAATAATGCTGGTAAGAGTACATTTCTCGAAGCAGTAGAACTTTATGCTAGTAATATCTCCCCTATGACTCTACTTGATCTTGTAGAATCAAGGCAAGGATCTTGGATTAGTGAAGCACAACAGCATCCTCCAAATTTTCTTAGTAATCCCATACGTCATCTATTTTTTAGTCATAAATTACCCGATATAGGAGAACAAGGTATCATTCTTGGAGAAATTTCTTCAACCTCAAAAATTCACATCGGCGTTGCCGTATATCAGATTAAATCCGATGATAAAGGGACAATGAAAAGAATTCGCATTTCTGGTGAGCAACTATATGAAGACTTATCAAATATTGAAGTTATTCTCATAGCAGAAGAAGGCGAAAAAACTCGAAGAATCTTGAGATTAGATCAGGATTTTAGAGAAATTAGACGTGGTTCTAGAGTTGTTTATGAACGACAAGATTCTGAATTAAAATACAAATGGCAATTTGTCTCTACAGAGAATATACCTAATCGAAAATTAGCTGCTCTATGGGATTTGACAAGTTTAACCAGTTTGGAATCAGAGGTGATTTCTGCTCTTAAACTTATTGAACCTAAGATATCAGGAGTCGCTTTTGTAGAAGATATTAGCAAAGGCCGTACTAGTGACAATCGTATTCCTCTAGTAAAAGTTGAAGGTATAGATGAACCATTACCTCTTAAAAGTATGGGTGATGGTTTAAATCGTTTATTTCATATCATGGTAGCTTTGGTGAATGCGAAAGATGGAATTCTGTTAATTGATGAATTTGAAAATGGCTTGCATTGGACAGTACAGCCTAAAGTTTGGGAGATTGTTTTTCATTTTTCCGAAAAACTGAATGTTCAAGTATTTGCAACCACACATAGTCGTGATTGTGTAAAGAGTTTTGATAGTGCGTGGAATAAGTATCCTTTACTTGGTGCTTTCTTTAGACTAGAAGTTAAAAATAATCTGATTAAAGTAAAAGAATATTCTTCTGAAACATTGGCAGATTCTATTGAAATGGACGTTGAAACAAGATAAAGAGAAATAGTATGAAAGATATCTGTAAACAAGATACCGATAAAGTATTACTTTTGGAAGGTAAAAATGATTGTCATGTTGTTATGGCTTTGTGTAAAGCTCACCAAGTTCCTGAAACTTTTGGAATATATGAATGTGGTGCAGATACAGAGGCTTTGAAGCGTCTAAATTCTTTGATATCCCGTCCTAATGCTCCTCAAGTAATCGGAGTAATGCTTGATGCTGATAGTCCTTCTCTAGAAGGAAGATGGGCAAGCATTAAAGGCAAACTAAATCATTATAGCTATAACTTACCTAAGATTCCTGATCAGCATGGAACAATAATTAAGGGTATTGAAGATGAACCTAAACTTGGATTTTGGTTGATGCCGAATAATCAAGATTCTGGTAAATTAGAGGATTTTTGTGCAGAATTAGCAGAACCTAAATCTTTAGAATTTGCGAAAGAATGTGTTACAAAAGCAGAAATTAATAAATTAACAACTTTTCAATCATTGCATCTTAGTAAAGCAATTATTCACACATATTTAGCTTGGCAAGATGAACCAGGATATCCTATGGGACAGGCAATTACTAAAGAAACTCTTCGTCCTCATACAGATATTGCGATCAATTTTACTGATTGGTTAAGATGCTTATTTAATTAATTAAAAACTTTTTTTTCTTCGTGAACAATAACAAATGGAATATTATTCAAGTGTAATGCCGTGGTTTGCAGGTTCAATACCCAAAGAAAACTTACAGCTAATGAGTGAAGCAATAAAACAAGATTGTGAAAAGGTTGACTTTGATGAATGGTAGATACTTACTCGATCTCAAACTCTCATTCCTCTGTGATCTCTGTGATCTGGCGTGGTTCGTTTTTAGTAACTTGTGCGTAAGTCCTAAAGATAAAAAGAAATAATCATGACAGAAAATATTGATATAAAAGCCAGTTCTAGCAAAGTATTTATAATATTACTAAAACCAGCCTTTTTATGGAATATTGGTACAGTATCTAAAATGATACCTATTTTCTTTAAGTCAATTCAATTTGCGAATCATCACCTATTAAAAACCGTAATGCTTTAGGACGACGGGGGGCAATACTTAATTGGGCGCGTTGTCCAATTAAACTATCAATAATTCGTTGCTGAATACCCGTAATTTTAGCACCTTCTAAAACTACACTATGTTCTAAATCCGTTTCTATCAGGGTTGAATTATCCGCAATACTACTATAAGGCCCGATAAAACAGTTTTCCAAATAGCAATTATTCCCAATTATCACAGGACCGCGAATTGTACAGTTAATAATTTGAGATTCAGTCCCAATTTGCACTCTTCCAGTAATCTGGGTTTTACTGTCAATATCACTTAAAATTGACTTTTTTAAATATGTGTCGAGAATCAGACGGTTAGCTTCTAATAAATCATCTTTTTTGCCCGTATCTAACCACCAACCATCAAGATTATAAGCTAAAACTTCTTTTTTTTGATCTATTAAACATTGAATAGCATCAGTAATTTCTAATTCTCCCCTTGCTGAAGGTTTAATCAGAGAAATTGCATCATGGATAATTGGTAAAAAGAAATAAACCCCTACTAATGCTAAATTTGAAGGAGGAATTTTCGGCTTTTCAATTAACTGTAATACTCTACCATTTTCATCCACCTTTGCCACACCAAAAGCGCTAGGATTTGTGACTTCCCGCAACAGAATCAAAGCATCTGGTTGTTGTTGGCTAAATTTATCTAAAAATAAACTTAAATCCCCTTGTTGAATCAGGTTATCACCTAAATACATGACAAAAGGTGAATCTTTCAAAAAAGGACGCGCAACCTCAACAGCATGGGCTAATCCTGCCGGTTGTTCTTGTAAAATATAGGTGATATTCACACCAAACTTTTCACCATTTCCAGTTTTCTTCTTGACTTCTTCCCCTGTTTCTGGGCTGATAATAATTCCAATATCAGTAATCCCTGCTGTAGCCATTTCTTCAATGCCATACCATAAAATTGGTTTGTTAGCAACGGGGACAAGTTGTTTTGCACCTGTATAAGTTAAGGGACGTAATCTTGTACCTTTTCCACCGGATAAAATTAGTGCTTTCATAGGGATTTCTCTTTTAATTCTTTTAACATTAATATGAGTCTTTGTCGCCAATGTGGAGGGTAAGTTCCCAAAAGTTGGGATATTTTTCTACAAGCGAGAACGGAATAAGCAGGACGTTTTGCTGGTGTGGGATATTCGGGGGTGGTAATGGGGATAACTTGGTTAATTGCTAGGGGAAAACCGAGTTTTTCTGCTTCTTCAAAGATTGCTATAGCAAAATCATACCAACTGGCAACACCACTATTTGTATAATGATAAATTCCAGCAATTTCTGCTGTTAATTGGGGGATAATTTTAGTAATTGTCAAAGCTATATCTTGCGCCCAAGTAGGACTACCAATTTGGTCTGCAACTACTCTCACTTCTAGTCTATCTTTACCAACTCGTAACATAGTTTTGACGAAGTTGCTTTTTCCATAAGTTCCATAAACCCAAGCTGTACGCAAAATTATATGCTGGGAACAATTTTTTTGAATTGCTATTTCTCCCGCTAATTTTGTTTTTCCATAGACACTCAAGGGATTGGTAATATCTGTTTCTTGATAAGGATAATTACCATTACCATCAAATACGTAATCTGTGGAAATGTGAATTAAGAAACTTCCTAATTTTTGGCTTTCTTCAGCAACAATTTGGGGAGCTATAGCATTGATTATATGAGCATTTTCTGGTTCACTTTCAGCTTTATCTACTGCGGTGTAAGCAGCAGCGTTGATAATTATTTCTGGTTGAATTTCTCTGATAATTTGGCGTAAGTTGTCAGGCTGAGTTAAGTCTATTTGAGGACGTGCAACTGCAATAACTTTATAGTTGGATGAAAGGGTATATTTTAGTTCTGTGCCAACTTGTCCGTTACTACCTATTAGTAATATTGATTTATTCATAAACTTGGGCATTCTTGAAAGTGGCAGCATTACTATCTTTAGCTGATAAAATTGGGGGTGTTTCCAGAGGCCAATCTATAGCTAAATCTAGGTCATTCCAAAGTATAGCGCGATCGCCTGTTGGTGTATAATAATCTGTAGCTTTATACATAACTTCGGCTGTTTCTGAAAGCACAAGAAAGCCATGGGCAAAACCTGCTGGTATCCACAATTGGCGTTTATTTTCAGCGCTGAGTTCGTAGCCGACCCATTGTCCAAAGGTAGGGGAGTTTTTTCTGATATCTACAGCGACATCAAAGATTTTACCAACAATAGCGCGAACTAATTTACCTTGAGGTTGGATGATTTGGTAATGTAAGCCTCGCAGCACATTGTATTCTGATTTAGAGTGATTATCTTGGACAAAATTCGCTGTGATTCCCAGTTTTTCTGTGAACGTTTTTTGATTATAGGATTCCAAAAAAAAGCCCCGGGAGTCCTGAAATACTTGGGGTTCTAGAAGGAAGACATCAGAAATAGAGGTGGGGATAATGTTCATGGAATGGTTGGATATTTTCAAAGCCACTTATAAAATATCACTTTTGAGCAAGAGTATATCCTAGAACCCAATTTAACTATATAATTCGTGGCGGTAAAAAGCCTCTATACGTCTGCTTTTTAATTATTAATTATTTATTAATTTCGCCCTGTATGACTAGCTTCTAGAACTGTTCCCAGAAAACACACCCGGTCTAAATTTGCACCATTTAACTTCACTCCATCTAATTCAGCACATAGTAAACTAGCTCCAGTTAAATTCGCTCCTGCTAAATTAGCTGCTCTTAAATTAGCTTCTTCTAGATTCGCTTCAATCAACAAAGCTCCTTGTAAATCTGCTCCGCTTAAATCTGCACCTTTGAGATTTGCCTCCGTTAAATTTGCACCTCGTAAATCTGCACCTCGCAAGTCAACACCCTGCAAATTTACACTCATCAAATTAGCACCACTTAAAAAAGCCCCTGCTAAGGAGGCATCATTAAGAGTTGCTCCCATCAAGTTACTACCTCGCAAGTTGCATCCACGTAAATCCGCACTTGTTAAGTTAGCTTGTATCAAATTTGCACCCATCAGGTTAGCTCGCAAGTCAGTTTCTTGCAGGTTTGCCCCCATTAAATTTGCACCTTCAAAATGGCCACCCTCTAGTCTAGAACCAGTAAAGTCCGTTCCCACCAAAGTAGCCCCTTGTAGTCGCTTCTCGCTTAAATCTAAGTGAGATAGGTCCTCATCTTCTAAATTTGCGCCGGGAAGTAGTTCGTTTTGTCCAATCATCTGTAACCTTTCATTCATTTGCTGTAAATTGAAATCTGTTCACTACGGTTACTTTGGCTATCCCAACGGGAATCGAGTAACCATAAACCACTACTAACCTTGGGTGTCATTATGGGTAAATCCAGTCCCTGTTGTAAACCCATCACTAATAAAGCTAAGGTATCTACAAGTTTAGGATCAAAACGGGTGGATTGTTGTTTTTGGCACTGCTCTAAGGACTGGGTAAATATCTCTACTCCCTCTTTACCAGAGTATTTATACTGATTGACCTGTAGCTGAAATTCTGCTACCAATGACAAAATTCGTGATTCTAAAGGAATATCATCACCAGCTAAACCTGCGGGTTCACCTGTCCCATTCCACCATTCGCTTTGGTGGGTGATAATCTGGGCAATAGCTCGTAGTCGTGGCATAATTCGTAATGCTTGCGCTGCTGGCACGAGGGGACAAGCTAGGGGACAACGAGGAGCACCCTCTTCATAAGTGTTTCCTAAGTGACTGGGAGTAATCAGGCTTTCAGCTTTTTGCAGTGGATCTAAGCGATGTAATAAAGCCGCAAGGCGCAGTCTTTTGATTTGCCATGCAGGTAAATCCAATAATTGCCCCATGGTTTCGGCGATAGATGCTACTTCTGATGTGGCTAGAGGATTGCGGGTATCTGCTAGATCAATCAATTGCGCCATCCGCAAAAATGCTTGAATTTCGTTAGATACCAAGTTACGATCTAGAAATTTTTGGTGGGATGCGGTGATAATGGGCAAGTTACCTTGTCCGGTTTTGAGGTAATCAACAACACGATAGACGACAGTAGCTACTTCTTCCCCCGGACAGATAGCTGGATGAATTGCCTGTTTATATTGACTGAGTTTGAGACCTAGTTCAGGATGATAGTCTTTAATATGAGCAATCACTAATTCTGCGGTTTCTTCCACTAATTCCGGTTCAAATGTCCATAAACCATAGAATTTACGCTCTAAATCGCAAGTTGGTAAACCATCTTTTCCATAATCAGATGCAGATAACTCTTGACAAATTACCATTGCTGTGTAATCAGGAGCTAAAATAATCAAGTGCCATTCCTGCGCTACAGGATCATCTGAGGCCAATCCTACCAAATTAATGTTTGGTAATTTACCAGTAGGGTGTTCGGCAAAACCAGCATCAGCCGCCGCCATAATTACAATTTCCCGACTGTGTCGCGCTATATCTGCATATCTTTGAGCCTCTTGCAGATACCATTTACCCTGTTGAAAAGCCGTAATCACCAAAGGTCCATTATCTTTAGTTAAAATATGATCTTCCAAAGCATGGCAGAGGGATACTAAGGTATTTTTATAGTACACGCCAAAATGAATAGGTCTAGCACTATGGCGGTGAGAGGCTTCTAATTGTTGAAGAATTGAACCTTGTAACATGAAATTACGTATTTATAAGTAGGGGGTGTGGTTTCAAGATTGTTCTATGATATACCTGCTAACTGTTTTTCTGGTTTTTCTATCGGTGCAGAAAGTGCATCTTCTAAATCAGCGCGACCCAATTTGGCCTCTAAAATATTCATTACTTCCCGTCCGAAATCATTGGGATTTTGTCGCCAAGCTTGTAAACAAACTTCACCAAAGAAAGAACCCAAGGGTTCAGGATTCCATAGAAGTTTTTTTGCTGTCCAAGGCATTAAACTCATAGGATCATAACCCGGTTTCAGAATACCTTCTTTGAAAGCATATTCTTCTAAGTGAGTATGGGGTTGAAGTCCAATAAAGAAAATAGCAGGTTCAACTTTATCAGCCCCAAAAATCTGTTCTAGTGCGCGGTGATAAGCAATAGTTTGACGAATAGTTTCAGGACGTTCATCAATCACATTAAAGGAGTAGTTAACAGAAACTACATCATGGAAACCGGCGGTTTTTAAATCACGACAGTTTTGTAAAACAGTGCGTAAGTTATAACCCATTCGCATTTTGCGAACCAGTTCTTGAGAACCGCTAGTGATCCCAATTTCAAAATAATTCATGCCCGTTTTTACCATCAACTCACACAATTGGGGTGTTAAGTTGTCGGCTCTAATGTATGCTGCCCAATGAATATCTGACATTCCCGAATCCACGATTTTCTGGAGAAGTTCTACAGCATCATCAATGAATTTACGAGCGGGAATAAATTGGGCATCTGTAAACCAAAAGTTGCGAATTCCTCGATTATATAATTCTCGAATTTCCGCAACCACTTCATCACTAGGATTAATTCGGACTTGTTTACCTTCAACTACAGTATAAACACAATAACAGCAATTATGGGGACAACCACGTTTAGTTTGCACACCAATATAAAAGTCCTGTTCTTGCAAATAATAATTAAATTCTGGCCAAATGGTTTCGATGTAATCGTAATTACAAACTGTTTTTTCTAAGGGTGTGGGTTGTTCATGTATTAGGCGTTTCCGTGGTTGATTTTCTCCAACTACATAACAGCGTTCATTGTGAATATCTTCTCCTAAAAGCAATTTTGTTAGTAGGGTTTCTCCTTCACCTACGGAAATAATTGTTCCAGAAGGTAGGCTTTTACCCAACTGTTCATAAAAAACGCTAACAGCACCACCACCTAAGACTACACGGGCTTGAGATTGATATTTTTGGGCGCGTTTTAAACCCCGTTTAACTAATCCCAAATTACGCCATAATTCTACATAATAAGCAATAAAAATTCGTAATCCACCTAAAGCACCACGCAATTTTATTAACGGGTTTTTGGCGTAATAAAATTCAAAGGCATTTTGGAGAGGGTTGCCACCCCTTCCACCCACCGGCGCGTAAATTTGAATATCCCGCCAAGAAAAGACGAGCAATGTCGGTTTAAACTCATCAATAGACCTGTCCAGGGCGGAAGCATAATCTAGTGGTGGAACTGTCCCTAAGTCAAAAATCCGCTGTTCTACATTGGGAAATAGTTTGTGGACGTGATCTGAGAGATAAACAACCCCAATGGGAAAAATAGGGTTACAAGGAAGGCGAACGTAGAGGATTTTAGTTTCGTTCATCTGGTTTAATTGTAATACTTGGTGTAGTTGAGGAACGGACTGGATGAATTATAAATTTGCCTCTGATTTGACCTGCATTATCCTTGACATTTTGGTTGTTTTGTAGTAGGCAAAAATATTTTGCTGTTAACAACTGTAGTCAAGCTGAAAACTACGGTGTATAAAATTTGCTTGTTATCTGTGGGGTTTTATGAACAAAATTTTCATATACATTTACCATAACATTGAGTTTATGAATTCAGCGATGATTTTCTGTTGTGATTATGGGGATGGATGTGGGATAATTCAAGTTACCAGGGAGAATTTAAGATTAGGGATCAAAGACTGAAATTCTTAGTCCCCAAACATTTACAGCAATTTTACCGGAAATAAAAAGCCAGTGTCTCATTTGTGAAGCATTTTGTTAAGTAAATACAAATTTATTTACAAAAATTTTAGAAACTGGATATATCTTTAGATAGAAATAATGCAGATGGTAGTCGCAGTTACAGTAACCGGGGATCATCCGGTGTTAGCTTTACCTATGTAATGTAAAATTGTGGCGCAAATAAGCTCCTCAGCAGTTATGGCTCAGATATTAGATCCTCTACCACCAGACCATTCAGGGAAGGTTCTCTGCTGCTACGTCAATGCTACGAGTAAGATCCAGGTGGCTCGTATCACCAATATTCCTAACTGGTATTTTGAAAGGGTGGTATTTCCCGGACAAAGGCTAGTATTTGAAGTTCTTCCAGAAGCACAAATGGAAATTCATACTGGGATGATGGCAAGTGCTATTATATCAGATACGATTCCATGCGATCGCTTGATCATCCATGAATCCAGCAATGATCACAAACAAGATAACTCATCTCTAGAGATAAATTCTAGTAATAGTAATCCGATAAAGTCGGAAATTAATAAAAAAATTGTAGACACGACAAAATCTTTACAATCCGTTGAATTAGCATCTATTGATTAAAAACACAATGTTGCTAAACATTAGGGTTGCTGAATTCAGCAGCCTTTTTTATGTGGGGTGGGTAGGGGTTTATTCTCTCAATTCTAAAAATGTCTCTAATCCCTCTTTTTTACTTAATTCATATCCTTTTGTGCCACACTGTTAGACAAAGTGCTGTATTTTCAAAGTATTTAAAGGTAAATAAAATTTACCATAGGTTGAGATACCTTTTTTATCAGTTATTTAAACAATTTACCGTTTAATTTTTGAACTGGTAGATCAATAAATTGCAAGGGAAATAAAACAATATCAATGTTCAAATAAATCCTTGAATTGTAATAAATCCAAACTAACAATTGTCGGTAAAACTTGAAAACATTCCTGAGCAACTTGCCAACGTTCCTCCCTTTTCAACATAGCCGTCAGCTTTTCTCTAACACTTAATAAATAACGGACATCATTAGCCGCATAACTTAATTGTATATCAGATAAACTACTAGCATTACCCCAATCAGAACATTGAGAACTTTTATCCAACTCCACCTTTTCCAACTCTAAAACCACATCTTTCAGACCATGACGATTCGTATAAGTACGAGCCAACTTACTAGCTATTTTAGTACAAAAAATCGGCCTCACAACAATATCTAAATTGTGTTTTAAAGTAGCAACATCAAATCTAGCAAAGTGAAAGACCTTAACAACATCAGTTGCTTCCATAAGCACTTTTAAATTGGGTGCCACCCTTTGCCCCCTAGAAATCCGAATAGCAGTAACCTGTCCTTCTGGGTTGCAAACTTGAACTAGACACAAGCGGTCACGCTGCGGCAAAAGTCCCATAGTTTCTGTATCAACAGAAATTGCTGGAGACTGCAAATACTCAGAGAGAATTGCCTCACTTAAATCGCCCTCACCAACCTGAAAATCTTGTAATGTCATAAACTTATTAAATATGAATTATCCTTATTTTGCCAGAAAAAATCGCTTTTCCTCACCTCTCAATTAAAAATGCCAAATTAAAAATTAAAAAGTTCATTTATAGCAGTTCCATACTCATGAGGTACAAAGTTTTTTAGTTTTAGGGAATAGGGAACAGTGAATAAATTGGTGTGTACTTTATTAGACTGGGAAATGATATATGCCCTCTGTGAGGGGCATAACTCCTAATTTTGCCCTTGTTTGCTAACATTCAAAAATATTTGCGTTAGATAGACATCCCCCTTCTCATTAGCAGCCACCCCAACACCAGTTAAATTATACTTACCCTGGAGATTTCTCAGATGACCAGGACTTTTTAACCAGCCAACAACCGCCTCATTAGCAGGATTGCTATATCCCGTATTATAAGCCACATTTTCCGCCGCACTACTGTATTTAAGAGGAATAGCCATCACACGCTGTTCAAAGCCTTGGTGACTAAAAGGAACTTTACCAGCAGCCATATTTTGACTATGAATTCTCGCTTGCTGACTAATTTTTTCACTTAAATTTAATTGTTTTAGCCCCCGTTTTGCGCGATATTGATTAATTTGAGTAAAAACTGACTTCTCTAAATTAGTAGTTTCAAAACCAACATTAGATATTGTCCCTTGACTTGTCACAAGTGATGAACGCTGATATCGGCCTGTTTGTTTAGCAGCAGTCATATAGCCACTAGCGATGACAAGCGTACTTAAAGCTATGCCAAAAGCAGTTTGTCGTAACATGGAGTTTTCAGTTAAGTAATGTATGGATTTATCAGATATATACCCTATCTTCCAATTATCAAAATACTTACCAGGATACTATTTACCAAATATGAACTCAAGGATCATCAAATTTTCACAATTTAAGTCATTTATACATAGCAATCCAATTTGATTCATGATAGGTTGTGTAGCGTTAGCGCTATTATTCTACAAGTATCACGGAAAGCAGGTAGGTATACAAGAAATATTCTTCAAAAATCAAATAGTATTCCCACCATATCCATGATCATAAAATTATTAGAAGTTCTTTACACTACATTATTAATTAAAATCATTAGCAATAAATAGTATCTAATGATAGATGTCATAGATACTAGAATTGTTCACCAACTATTATTCATAAAAATTTATCTTCAATCCAGGAAAATTCCCGTGAGACAGATTTTTATCAGTTATTCTTAACAGACTAATTCCACTCAGATGATCAAGTTTTTCAGCATAATTACTTAGGGGGTGAGTGAAGTTACTCATAAGTTTCTTTGAGATTGTATTTCTAGCACCCCCCAATTATAACTTAGTGAATTAAAAACTTAGCAGCAGTTTGTACATCCTTGTCACCCCGTCCAGAACAATTGATGATAATTTTGGGACTATCAGCAAGTTGAGGACAAAGAATTTCCAGATAAGCGATCGCATGAGAAGTTTCCAAAGCTGGTATAATTCCCTCTAGCTTCGATAACCGTTGGAAAGCCTCCAAAGCCTCAGCATCAGTAACACTATAATATTCAGCGCGACCACTATCCTTCATATAACTGTGTTCTGGTCCCACACCAGGATAATCTAATCCAGCACTAATCGAATAAGGTTCGATAACTTGTCCGTCATCATCTTGCAAAAGATAACTCATCGAACCATGTAATACGCCAACCTGTCCTTTAGTTAAAGTAGCCGCGTGCTTGTCAGTATTCACACCTTCACCAGCAGCCTCCACACCAATTAATCGCACAGATGGTTCTTTAACAAACTCGTGAAATAACCCCATAGCATTAGAACCACCACCCACACAAGCCAAGAGAATATCAGGCAAACCACCCCATTTTTCCATAGCTTGAGCGCGGGTTTCCTCACCAATCACAGCGTGAAAATCTCTTACCATCATCGGGTAAGGATGGGGACCAGCCACAGAACCCAGAATATAATGGGTAGTTTCCACATTCGTTACCCAGTCCCGAATCGCCTCAGAAGTGGCATCTTTGAGAGTTCCCGTACCCGCAGCCACCGGACGAACTTCCGCCCCCATTAGCCGCATTCTGAACACATTTAAAGATTGGCGTTCCATATCGTGAACACCCATGTATATTATACATTCTAATCCAAACCGAGCGCAAACGGTCGCTGTCGCTACACCATGTTGTCCCGCACCAGTTTCCGCAATAATGCGCTTTTTACCCATGCGCTTGGCTAATAATACCTGACCGAGAGCATTATTAATTTTATGTGCACCAGTGTGATTTAGATCTTCACGTTTTAAGTAAATTTGGGCCCCTGTACCATCAGGACGGGCATAATTGGCGGTAAGGCGTTCGGCAAAATATAAAGGTGTAGCTCGTCCTACGTAATCACGGAGTAACCCTTGTAATTCAGATTGAAAACCAAGTTCATGACGATATTGCTGATATGCAGTTTCCAGTTCAGCTAACGCAGGCATTAGAGTTTCTGGAACATACTTACCACCAAAACGGCCAAAACGGCCTAGAGTATCAGGAACTGAAGCCGTTGAAGAGAAATTAGGGGAAAGGGGAGTAGTGGTCACAGGTTAGGTAAAATGAAAGAACAAGGTTAATTTTAATTATTTTCATTCTAGAACTATTAATAATACCGATAAAGAGAGTTATTTTTTAGATCACCCTACAGTTTTCTAAACTATTTTTAAAGGTAAGACTAGAAATTAGCTAATTTGCCCTAAATCTAAAGCTGGATTATACACGCTATTTCTCTTGTATTTCTCCTAACGTGGCTTTTTCTTTAGCGTCATGTTCACCCTTTATTAAATTTAGCTCTATTTGTACTAAAAAAACAAAACCCCCGCTAAATAAATAGAGGGGGTCTTGTTATATGAAATAATAAACCTGGCATCGAGCTATTTTCACGCAGGGCTACCCCCAAACTATCGTCGCCGCAGCAGCGTTTCACCTCTG
>Ga0208829_100003_pt1 | contig 124147 bp, 104 predicted proteins | sample LakMenEpi19Jul08_FD_150714 | JGI IMG/M metagenome (GOLD analysis project Ga0208829, IMG submission 150714) | Freshwater microbial communities from Lake Mendota, WI - 19JUL2008 deep hole epilimnion (SPAdes) | ecosystem: Environmental > Aquatic > Freshwater > Lake > Epilimnion/Euphotic zone ... | reverse complement strand
ATATTTTTGACAATCTTGGGAAATGAGTTTATGATCATGGTTAATCAAAATATTTTAATCCTTCGCCCAAAATTTAACATATTTTGGGCTATTTTTATCAGGCTTTTCTTAACATTCAACACTTCTGCTCCTGAACAAATAGCTATTTTTGACGAAGCAGTTAAAAGGAAATAAAAAATGACTTATTTATTAGATACCAACATTGTTTCTTTTGCTATCAAAAATAATCTCGTAATTAAGAAAAGATTAGAAGAATTACGCTCACAATAAGAATTAATATCCATTAGTTGTATTACTTATTTTGCGGTTAAAAGAGGTTTATTTGCAGTCAACGCAATTAAACAATTAGAAAAATTTGATGATTTTTGTAAGGATTTTCAAATCATTTTCTTAGATGATTTAGCAATTTTATAAAAACCCGCAGAAATTCATGTAAATCTCAGATTAAGAGGATTACCAATCCAAACAGAAGACATTTTAATTGCTGCAACTGCTATTATTAAAAATTTTATTCTCGTTTCTAATGATAGTGATTTATTAAGAGTTGAAGAATTAAGTTTAGAGAATTGTTTTAGGTGATTTTTCGCCCACCTCTGAGGCTGTTAGAGGTTACTAAGCAGATCATCATAATGTCGCACTTCTAATAACTGGTTTTTCTCACCCACAATGACAACTGTAGGAGAGTAACCTTTTAACTCCTCTATGGTAAACTGCCCATAAGTCATTATAATCAAGCGATCGCCAGCAACTCCTAAACGTGCCGCCGCTCCATTTAATTCAATCGTCCCCGAATTAGCCGGAGCAGGTATAGCATAAGTAATAAACCGCTTACCATTAGCAACGTTCACTACTTGTACCTGTTCATAAAGAAATATACCAGCTTTTTTCAAGAGCATCTCGTCAATGCTGATACTACCCACATAGTTAATATTTGCTCCTGTGAGGGTACAGTTATGAATTTTTGCCGATAAGAGAGTGCGCTGCATTTGATTTTAAATTTTTTTTGCAACCAGGGAACTTTAGTAATTAGACTCAGTACATTGTTACTGATTGCCCCACAGTATATTTTTTTGTATCCATTTCATGGGTAATGAGTAATTTGCATTACTACTACCCACGATCTATTATGCTTTATTTTTAGCCGCTTGGATGAACTTTTCTACTAAAGGGGCCACCTTATCCACATCCTGCCAACCGAGAATTTGCGTTACCTTTTTTTCCAAATTTTTATAACTGCGGAAAAATTCGGCAATTTCCTCCAATCGGTGGGGAGATATGTCCTTGAGAGACTTGACATGAGCATAGCGCGGATCTTTATCGGGAACACAAAGAATCTTTTCGTCACGGTCGCCACCATCAATCATTTCCAAATAACCAACCGGTCTTGCCGCAATAACGCAACCGGGAAATGTTGGCTCATCCATGATTACCATACCATCCAATGGGTCACCATCATCAGCTAGGGTATTGGGTATAAAACCATAGTCGTAAGGATATTTGACTGAAGAATAGAGGACACGGTCGAGCGCAAATGCTTGTAAATCCTTATCGTATTCATATTTATTTTTACTTCCGCCAGCAATTTCAATCAGGACATTAATCACACCTGGCTTTGGTTGGGCAGGAATCAGAGATAAATCCACAATAAAACTCCTTTACTAAAGGTGAATCAACGGTAGCAAGCTATTTTCGCTCCCAGTCTCAAATTTTAGGGCATTGTGGATCTCTTCCCCCAGATTCCTTCTAAAATGATCAACAAAAAAGGGTAGAAGAGATGAAAAACTGTTCCTACCCTTGCTCCTTACTTTTTCTTCTTCTGAATTCTACTGTATATTTTAATCTCCACGAATAGATAGGTTATAGCTTAAGGATGGCTGATTGTTCTCAACATTGGCTGAAGAATAGTGGGCAATGATAAATACTGGTAAAATAAGGGTGATCAGAGCAATTAATGTTCCCACAATGTCTGCCAAGCGTTGGGAATATGTATCGGAAGAATTGGCAGACTGGCTATTTAAATTCATACAAAGTTGTAATTAATCACATCACTAGCAGGTTAACTCTCCAGAAGAGAGCGTCTATACTATTTTAACTGTTTTTTTACTATAAACCGTAATGTCAGGAATAACTGACATTTATTCATCATTCAGAAATTCCGTAGGGGCGCAGTAAGTGCGCCCATAAACTGAGATATTCTGGTGAATTGGTGATTACAGCAAAACTATGCAGCTACTTTTTCTTCTGTAGTTGCTTCTTCAAGTTTTGGTGAGTCTTGTCTTTCTTTATTTACCTGGTCTGAATCAGTTTGTTGTTGTGCTTGGGGGAGGTGAATACTATTCACTTGATTAATAAACAGTTCTACAGCCTGACTAATTTTTTGTTGTTGTTTATCTTCTTCTGGAATATCATAACAACGATAGGCTGGAGTGATTCCTAAAATAAACTTCTCTTGTTCAGATTCTAACAATTCTACTGCTGTGTTAGCAGCCATCCAATTTTTTTCAAAAGGAAATGATGTGACAACACTGGCTACAATGGAAGCAACTGCTGGACAGATAACAGGTAGCCATTTTAACCAGTTTTGTCCTGCTTCCAATTTATCCACTAGAACTAAAATTGGTGTCACACCTGATAAAATCACGGTAGAAATTTGCAAAACGTAGTATAAGGTTCTGTTAAGATCTCTAGAACTTTTATAATCGTCAATCAATTCTTGAGAATATTCTAAAGCTTTAGTTCGGGCTGGTAAAACTGTGTTATGATCTAGCTGAGTATCTTTACTTAATAAAGAAGTATAAAGTTTAGCCCTTTTCGATAGCTGATTTCTTTCTGCTTTCCTTTTGGCGCTATTTACTGATTGTCTATTAAAGATAAACAAACCAATAGCAAGAGTTAAAGCAACGGAGGCAGCGATTATATGTTCTTGATTGCTAGAATCAAAATAAATAATACCAAATGATGCGATGGCAACTGCGGCTAATAAATAATCAATCAATTTCAAAAAGAACAGCATATTTTCGTCTCGTGTAGTTATTGTGGGAGTGTTGAATTAATAATCGGAAAAGTTGTTGTAATAAATGTTGTTACAACCAAAACTATATATTACCCTAAAGTGGTATTATTGACAAGGTACTGCAATTTTCTTCCAGGATAAGGACAAGGTTTAAATTTCTTAAAGTTTACCGAAAACTTCGATCAAATTGTTCCTTTCAATGAAATCTGTTGTAAATTCACGAATCAAATAGCATTGCTGTATTTTTTGCGCGTAGCTACGGCTAAAACTAAAACTAAAAACGTCAAAACTCCTGCTAAATATAAAGGATAACTATAAGTTATAGGTTTAGATTGTTGAACTATCATACCAGCAATCACCGGACCAATACCATTAGAAATACTTAAATAAGATGCGTTTAGTCCTAAAGCAGTTCCCTGGTCTTGTGGTTGAGCATTGAGAGAGATTAATGTACTAATCATCGGTTGAACTAAAGCATTAAACAACGCAAATAATATACTAACGATGATAAAATAATTAATGTTAGGCCAAATAGGCATTAACAAAAATGATAAACTGCGAATACATAAGCCTAAAAATAATATTTTGACGACATTAAATTTACGACTGAGAACAGATACTCCCCAAGTTTGCATAATTACTCCTAATGTGCCAAATATTAGAAATAAGAGTGTTAAAGATCTACTATTTTGATCTAAAACCTTAATAAAATAGGGTTGAAAAGCATAGGTAAACATAGTAAATGTTAGGCCTGTACAAAAGTTAATTAATAACAAAATGCCAATACCGGGCATAGCCAAACCTTTAATTAAGTTTTCCAACCCTAAATCAAAGATATTCGTAGCTTTTGGAGATTTGGTTTTTAAGGTTTCTGGTAATAAGAAGATTGTCATTAATACGGCTATCATTGCAACTGCAGCAGAAACTAAAAATGCCGTTCCTAAAGAAATTTGTTGGGCTAATAAACTGATTGCTGGTCCAAGGATAAAGCCTAATCCCATTGCTGCACCATAAATTCCAAATGCCTGGGCGCGATTTTTTTGATCGGTAACATCAGAAATCACAGCTTGGGCAACAGACGCATTTCCACCTGTGATACCATCTAAAAATCTGGCTAAAAATAATAATGTTGCTGTTGTCGCAGTTCCCGCTATAGTATTAGCAATTACTGTTCCCGCTAAACTAATTATTAATAATGGTTTTCGTCCAAATCTGTCGGAGAGTTTACCAATAACTGGAGTGGCAAAAAACTGAGCAATAGAGTAAATAGAGAATAATAAACTGGTTTGGAAATCATTTAAACCAAATTGTTTACCATAAAGATAAATAATGGGAATTAAAATTGTCAAACTCAGGGAGTTAATAAAGGCAATTAACGCAGTAATCCAAAAAACTCGATTCATTTTTAACTAAATATATTTATCTTCAGTCATCTTACCATTTCCTGGACTTTTACCCACTGCTCATGAAATTTAAATTACAGAGATTTTTCAAGAAACCAGGAAAACACTTGCATCAATGAGTTTATGTTCAAACCCGTAATGTGTGGATATTACGTATTGCTTTTGATGTTTATTCGTCTTGATCAAGGGATGGTGGGAAAATAGGCAGGATGGAATGTTAAGATACTGTTCCTAGGTCATGATTATTTTGAGGTTTTTAACCTCTTGGCTACAAATCACAGTGAAAATGTCTAATCAAGTTTGGTTGTCACAGTTAAAAATACATCGAGCGATCGCTGTTATTCGCGCCCAAAAAATGGTATGGGGTGAACAAATGGCTTTAGCTGTAGCATCTGGGGGGATGAGGCTCATTGAAATTACTTGGAATAGCGATCGCGCCCCCGAATTAATTTCCCAACTCCGCGCTAAATTACCCCATTGTTTAATTGGTACGGGAACGTTATTTAATGTCCAAGAGTTACAAGAGGCGATCGCCTGTGGGTCCCAATTCCTCTTCAGTCCCCACACCGATCCCGTCATGATTCAAGCCGCAGTCGCTAAAAATATCCCGATTATTCCCGGCGCTTTGACACCGACGGAAATTATGACCGCTTGGAATTATGGCGCTAGTTGTGTTAAAGTATTTCCTGTACAATCACTGGGAGGAACTAGCTATATCAAAAGCTTACAAGGACTCCTTGGGCATATTCCTTTAATAGCTACGGGCGGTGTAACATTAGAAAATGCTCAGGATTTTTTACAAGTTGGTGCAGTAGCCGTAGGATTAAGTGGTGAATTATTCCCACAAAAATGGGTATTAGCAGAAAATTGGCCAGCAATTACAGAACAAGTACAAATCCTCATGCAGAGTTTACATTAGGGGTTAGGTAAGGGAGAATAAAAAGGAGAAATAAACATTTTTCCCAATTACCAATGAGTGTGTTTACCATGAAAAGCCTAATTTATACCTGTACTTCCTGGGTGAATCTCTTAAAAATATTACTTGCAGGTACAGCAGTTTCTGCTACTATTATTACTTCTGTAGCTGGTGAGGTATGGGCAAATTCTCCACCACAGAAAACTCCTAACACTGTTCAAATCCTCAAAAAATCCGATCAGCGTTGGATTCAAATTGACCTCTCCCAACAAAAATTAATTGCGTGGAAAGGAAATAAACCTGTGTATGCAGTGAGGATTTCCTCCGGAAAAAAAGCTACATCTACTCGCACTGGTACTTTCAAGATTCAAACTAAGCTGAAAAAAACTAGGATGAAGGGCAGAGGATATAATATTGCCGATGTTCCCCATACCATGTATTATCAAGGTAGCTATGCCATTCATGGTGCATATTGGCATAACAAATTTGGTACACCTGTTAGTCATGGCTGTGTGAATCTTTCCCCTCGTCATGCTAAATGGGTATTTAATTGGGCTAATGTAGGAACAACGGTGGTAATTCAGAAATAAGGTAATCTACTTAATCCTTAACTCAATTTAGCTACCAGTTGATTTTCTACTAAGGTATTATTTGTCAATAAATCCTCAACAGTAATCCTTAAAAACCTTTGTTCATCTACTTGAAAATAGATCTTAATCCGATCGCTCCCCGGAAAACCAGCGGGTTTAAGTTCAGCAATTTTACTACCACTGATTGTATCATTTAGGGGTTTAACTGTAGTGGCTTGACTATGAAGTTGACGAGTAATTAAACGATCTCCATCAAAGTATACCTCTATTCCTCCTGTTTCTGCCCCTAATTCCCCTATAATTAACTCGATACTGGGTTGATTTTCCACGGAAGCACCCAAAACTAATTCTACAGGTTGAGTCATGGGGTAGGGTTGTCCAGTTTTAATAATCGGATGCCAATTATGGCGTTGATGACGGCGATCCCAATAACGCACACCGTAGCTATGATAAAGATAGTCTTTGACTTCTATACCTTGAGTTATTTGTAACGCACCTTGAGCGATCGCTTCAAATGGCAGTTGACGACGGATTTTTTCTGGTGTAAAATACTTTTCTATCCATGTTTGCACCGCTGGTAATTGCACTGTACCACCCACTAACAAGACTGCACTAATATCCTCAATTTCTATACCGTAGCGTCGCGCTTGTTGTAACAGTGTCATCATCACATCATCCAATTTGTCAAAAAATCCATTTTCCCGTAAAATATTTTCCAGGGTGCAACGATCAAGATCCATTTCATAACTTTCAAAGGTTTGATCATGAAAATAAACTTCACTGGCTTGATTATGGGTAGATAACTGAATTTTTACCCGTTCCGCTAATCGCACTGTCAGAGAACTAACCGGTAATCCTTGGGTTTTAGCAAAATAATCTACTATCCAATTATCGATATCAATTCCGCCCATATTTTGCCCTGCTTTCGCCAATACGCGGGCTGTTTTAGTCTTTTGTTGAGAATTTTCACTCAGATTCCTATCGCCCCATTTAAGAAGAAATCCTAGGGGTTTATTTTTCGTCTTTGATCCTTGGTCTAAACTCACTAAAGATAGATCTAACGTTCCACCACCAAAATCAACAACTAACAAAGCACCTTGATCTGTTAAACCATAACCCAAGGCCGCAGCAGTAGGTTCATCTAATATCCGCACCTCTTCGATGGGTAGTGATTGACAAACTTTCCCTAACCAATAACGATAAGCTTCAAAGCTGTCTACAGGTGCGGTTAAAACTAGGGAAGAGATTCCCCCTTCTAAGGGCGCTAATTCTGCAATTACCTGAGTTAAAAACCATTTTCCTACTTGTTCAAAGGTAATATTTTCTCCATCTATTTCCGGTAAAAAACCCTGGATATCTGCACCTATCCCCCGTTTGAAGTTACAAAAAAATCTTTGGTCGGTTTTTGTATCCAAACCGCGATCGCGCACCTGCTGACCAGCTATAATTTTACCTAAGCTGGCATTTTCTACATAAACTAAACTGGGAATTAGTGGAGGATTTAGATATTGTTGCATTGATAAACCCGGTAGATTCAGGGTTTCCGCTTGTTGAGTAACAGGATTCCAACGAGTGATAACTGTGTTACTTGTGCCAAAATCAATAGCGATCGCCATATTGTTATGATTATAATATTTATTAACTCAGGAAATCAACAGAAAATTAACCTCAACCCAAGGATGGGGAGAGGTCTGGAAAGGGGTCAATTTCTCAGCCCTTTGGCAGTATACAATTGATATCCTAACTATCTAATCTGTTGTTATAATCAGTCTATGCCATGTGAGAACCTGAGTCTAGACCCCAATTGTGTTTAAGTATTTCTTGATATGTTGCTTCACGGACAACCATTTGCTCATAAAGCTTGACTAAAAAGTCTTGAGCTTGTGTGTGACTCATCTGTTGAACTTGTGTAGCAAAGGAGCAAATGCTAAATTGCTGTTCTAAAGACAGTTCGGTTCGTTGATTCATAATGAACTCCAAAACAAACAACGTATAAAATGGAAATTGACCAGGGAATTTAAGGGTTGACAGTTAGAAATGAGAAGTAAAACCCCTGTCTAGATACGGTTTCATGATCATCTGCTTAATCTCGTGAAATTCCTAAGCAGTAATTCTTCGGCTAGGTTTTGGTTAACATTTGTTTCTCTATATTAAGAAAGATAACAAATGTTTGACAATTTGCCCATCTTTTTAAGTTTATTTTTCTGAGTATGTATTGGTAATAAATCTACTGCTATAGGAATCTATCCCGCTGAAAACGAGTTGATCTAAATTGAGATACTTTAATTTTGGCAAAGATTCTTTGAGAAACAGTAGTTATCGACCGGTAATATTCAAGGGTCAAATGGAGGAATCAAGATGAAAACAATGATTTATTGACCCATTATTTGCTGTTTATTTGGGAATTATAGAAAATTAAGCTCCTGTGGTAATTTTTGGAGATTAAAAGTATTTTTATCAAATTATTAATGGAAAAAATGCTCAAATTGAACAAATTGTCAAGTATATTTACTTTTTTTAGGGAATGGGTAATCATAGGCAAGAGGTAATATGGATTGCTTCTTGCCACTAAACAACGGACAACGGACAACGGACAGCTAACAACTAACAACTAACAACTGACAACGGACAGCTAACAACTAACAACTGACAACGGACAGCTAACAACTAACAACTGACAACGGACAGCTAACAACTAACAACTGACACTAAGACAACAGTAATATTATCATGTCCACCTTCATTTTTAGCAGCTTCAATGAGGTTATTAGCAGCTTTTTCTAGTGAATGTGTATCCTTAATGTACCCTAAAATTTGCTGATCGATAAGTTCTTCCGTGAGTCCATCACTACAGAGAAGTAAAAGATCACCATTTTCTAAATTTAGTTCTTGCACATCAATCTGATTAAGGTCTTCCCTACCTAAACAATTAGATAAAATATGGCGATAAGGATGAACCCTACCCTCCTCAATGGTAAGATCACCGATTTTTATAGCTTTGGCAATCCAGGTATGGTCTTCTGTGATTTGTTGTAATTGTGATTCTCTTAAACGATAGAGACGGGAATCACCAACATGACCGCATACGGGGGATTCAGATGGACGGATTACCACTGCTACAACCGTTGTTCCCATATCAGAACGTTCAGGATGACTGTGCTGATCTTGAATTATAGCTTGATTAGCGGTGGATAAAGCTTGTTTTAAAAGTTTTGAGGCAGATTCGGGGGATTGCCAATTTTGCTCTAGGTATAAACAAATTTCTGTGGTAGCAATGCGACTGGCTTCTTCTCCTCCTGCATGACCACCCATACCATCAGCAACTATAAAGAATCGCCCTGCGGGATCAATATAATAGGAATCTTGATTATAAGAGCGAACAAGCCCTGGATCTGTACAACCAATAGAGTCAAGTTTCATAGGTTTTTAGTGAACAATTAATTAATACATTCGATCATAACGATCTAGACGTAAAAGCAACTGAATCAGCATGAATGCAACTGATGCTGCAATTAAACCAATCAGACTTGCTAACCATATATAATGGCTAACTAGGAGAATTGTCGCGGCAATTGTAAAACCACTAATGATCAAAGCATAGGTCATGCCCAATTGAATATTGCTTTGTCGCCGGAGCAGACGTTCAGTTTCGACAGAGCGAACTCGAAACCGGATATCCCCTCGCTCTATTTTATCTAGAGTATCTTCTAATCTCCGTGGTAATCCTAAAGCAGTGCTACTAACTTGGACTGCTTGACGACTTAATTCATTCAAGAAGCTATTCCCCTCAGAACTATTGTTATCTGTCATCAGTTGCATGGCATAGGGCTGGGCAACTTCCATAAAGTTAAATTCTGGATCTAAACCTTTACCAACTCCTTCAAGGGTGGAAAAGGCACGCATGACAAAGGTAAAAGTTGCTGGAAATCTAAATGGTTGATCATAAGCGAGTTGGTACAAATCCTCACTAATAGCTGCCACAGATTGGTTTTCAAAGGGCTTATCCATGAAGTTATCCAGCATATACTGGACAGAACGCTGGACAGGTCCCATGTCTTCAACTGGGGCGATCGCTCCTAAATCAACTAAAGATTTTACCACACGGTTGCCATCTTTTTGGGCAATACCAAATAAGGTTTCCATTAATCCTTCGCGGACATTGGATTTAATTGTTCCCATCATCCCGAAATCGTAGAAAATCAAAGCTCCGTCGGGACTAACTGCCAGATTACCAGGATGGGGGTCAGCGTGAAAGAAACCATTATTCAGCAGTTGATGTAGGTAAGCTTGGGCCCCATAACGAGCGATCGCTTTTCTATCTACACCGGCAGCATCTAAGGCTTCATACTGACTGACTTTAATACCGGGCATATACTCTAAGGTAATTACTCTAGAGGTAGCGTAACGCCAATAAACTCTCGGTACATTTACCCAACTAAAACTACGGAAATTTCGGCGGAAAGTATCGGCATTACGTCCTTCATTCAGATAATCAATTTCTTCCCAGAGAATGCGACAACATTCTTCATATATACCCATCCAATCCCGACCCCGTCCCCATTTGGGATGGTGTTGAAAGTAGCGAGCAATACCTTTGAGAATGCCTAAGTCAATTTCAAACAGCTTTTTTAGTCCAGGCCGTTGTACTTTAACGACTACGGACTCACCAGTATACAAGGTGGCCTTGTGGACTTGACCCAAACTAGCAGCAGCGAGGGGAACAGGTTCAAAATCTTGGAAGAGTGTGGGAACAGTTTTACCTAATTCCTGTTCAATAATTCCTTCTACCTGTTCATAACTAAATGCTGGGACTCTATCTTGTAACTTAGATAACTCCTCTACGTATTCCGCAGAGAAAATGTCCGCACGAGTTGAAAACAATTGTCCCACTTTAATAAAAGTCGGACCCAAATCTAAAAACGTCGTTCTAATCCAGATAGCTTGGGCTTTGCGTCTAGCTGCTCGTTTGGCTTCTGTTACACCACCGGAATAACTCCAGGCCTTGTTATAGCGCCAAATCTTGAACATTAAGGTCAAGACAAAAGACCAAATATCGACAAAGCGGCGTTTGCTAGAGTATTCTTCCCGATTCCAACGGTATGCTTGATCTGAGTAACCTTGTTCCATATTTTTATTATACCGTCGGGTTGTCACGGAGTCATCTGATTGAAGGTAGGGAGTGGAGGACAGGGAATAGGGTTCAGGTATTGTCAGCTACAAATAATTAGCTTTCACACCCGCCCAGAAATTAATTTCCGGGATCATAATTACAGTTTACATAAACTGTGGATTTTTGAGATTTTTTAGTCATTTTTAGATGGCAGGATGAAACTGGGAATGATTTCCCAGTCGGGTTATGGGTTTGACATTAAAGTTAATACCCATTACCCATTACCCATTACCTATCTTGCGGCATTGCGATACTTTTGTAGTTCACTTCTCAATAGGGCAATTTCTGCCCTTAATTCGTCAATTTCGGTCTGTAGGTCTGGTGAATCTCCCCCAGATGTGTTATCTGTGGTTGTTCCAGTTGCTGATGTTTCTGCTGCGCGATTAGCTCGGGCGATTACTTCTTCTGTAAACTGGCGTAGCTGCTCTTTAGCTTCAGCATCAAATTTACCAAGTTCACTCAAAGCATCAGTCAAGGCGACTTCTACGCGTTCATTAATCACTTCAGCGATCGCTCTACCTACGAAAAAGGCCTGTACAAGGGGATTACTCATAAATTTTTGTAAAGTTGCTCCGCACAAAGAATTATAACCTGCATTCAGGCTGTAGTGTTTACCATGATTCAGGAGTTTATCTGTACAGAGTTGGTTTTTTCTTTGTATGATTTAAATTTAGGCGTTGATAAATCAATAATAATCTTGTGTTGTGCAAGGGCGCAATCGGTAAGGGTTTAAGCAGATTTTTATTGTTCAATTTATTAATGGCTATGTTTGTATCTTTTTTTGAGGTGTACTATGTCTAGACTCCTGGTGACTCAATATCAAGCGGAAGTAGAAAAAATCATTAGATATGGTGGTTCTCGCAAGGAAACATCTATTCGCGTTGCTTTCCAAAATCTGTTAAATGAATATTGTAAACCCCGTGATTTTCTCCTCATTCCCGAACTAGATTATAAACTACCAAATGGTAAAATTGTTTATCCCGATGGTACAATTAAAGATGCTTTGCGCTTAGATTGGGGTTATTGGGAAAGTAAGGATCAATATGATAATTTAGATCAAGAAATTGCCAAAAAATTAAATAAAGGTTATCCAGATAGTAATATTTTATTTGAAGATTCGCAAACTGCGGTTTTAATTCAATCTGGACAAGAAACTCAGCGCGTAACTATGGGCGATGCTGACGCGGTAGATGGTATTATTAATAACTTTATTAATTATGTCCGTCCTGAAGTCCGGGACTTTCGGGAAGCGATAGATATATTTAGGCAAGATTTACCCATTATCTTAGATTCTCTCAGAAAGTTGATAAAATGTCAAGAGGGTAATAATATTTTATTTGAAAATGCTAGAAATAAGTTTTTTAATATTTGTCAAAAGTCCATAAATCCTGAAATTACTTTATTAGATATTCAGGAAATGATTATTCAACATATTTTAACGGAAGACATTTTTATTAATATATTTAGTGAGTCACAATTTCATCAAGAAAATAATGTTGCGCGGGAATTACAAGGGGTAATTTCCACCTTTTTTACTGGAAGTTTAAAGAGAAATACTTTAGGAAGTATTGAAAGATATTATGCAGTAATTAGACGAACTGCGGCGAATATTGTTAATCATCAAGAAAAACAGAAGTTTTTAAAAGCATTGTATGAGAACTTTTATAAAGCTTATAATCCCAAAGCAGCAGATAGGTTAGGAATTGTCTATACTCCTAATGAAATTGTCCGGTTTATGATAGAGAGTACAGATTTTTTAGTACATAAACATTTTGGGAAGTTGTTAGCAGATAAAGAGGTAGAGATTTTAGATCCTGCGACGGGAACGGGGACTTTTATTACGGAGTTAATTGATTTTTTACCAACCCATAGTTTACAGCACAAATATAAACATGAGATTCATTGTAATGAGGTGGCTATTTTACCTTATTATATTGCGAATTTGAATATTGAATTTACCTATAAGCAGAAAATGGGGGAGTATGAGGAGTTTGAAAATATTTGTTTTGTGGATACTTTGGATAATACCTCTTTTGAGGGTAAGCAAATGGATTTGTTTGCTATGACTGTGGAGAATACTGCGAGAATCAAAAGACAGAATGATAGAACTATTTCTGTGATTATTGGTAATCCTCCTTATAATGCAAAACAGGAGAATTTTAATGATAATAATGCTAATCGTTATTATACTGCTATAGATAAGTTAATTAAGGAAAGTTATATTAAATATAGTAAAGCGCAGAATAATATTGTTGTTTATGATATGTACACTAGATTTATTAGATGGGCTGCTGATAGACTAGGTAAAAATGGGATTATTGCGTTTGTTTCTAATAGTTCTTTTATAAATTCTATTGCTTATGATGGTTTTAGAAAAGTTGTAGCTAAGGAATTTAATGAAATTCATATTATTGATATGAAAGGTAATGCAAGAACTAGCGGAGAAAGACGACGTAAAGAAGGTGGTAATGTCTTTAGTGATGAAATTAGGGTAGGTATAGCTGTTTATTTTTTAATTAGGAATGAACACGCGGAAGGTTTTAAAGTCTATTATAATGAAATTGATGATTATATAAATGCAGATGAAAAGAAAAAATATTTTAGTTCTCAAAAATTTAGAGATTTAGGTTTTACTCATCTTAAACCAGATAATAATGGTAATTGGATCAATCAATCTGATAATGATTTTGAAAGTCTTTTACCTTTAGTTGATAAAGATGTGAAAGCGGGTAAAGGAGAAAAAGCTGTATTTAAGTTGTTTTCTAGAGGTGTAGAAACTACAAGAGATGAATGGGTTTATGATTTTAATCAATCAGTTTTAATGGAAAAAATTAAAAATATGATTGAAATATATAATTTATCTATTGAGAATAAAAATATGGATAATTATATTAAATGGAGTTCTTCATTAGAAAGTTATTTTAATAATGGGATAAAAGCTATTTTTAATCAAGACTTAATAAAGTTATCCTTGTATAGACCATATTTAAAGTTATACCAATACACAGAAAAATTATTTAATCATAGATTAACTCAAAATCATTATGAGATGTTCTCAGAAACACTAAATTATGAAAACAAAATTATTTCGTTTTCTGGTATTGGTTCAAATAAATATTTTCACTGTCTCAGTTCTAATTTATTAATTGGATTAGATACAATTGAAAAAACTCAATGTCTCCCCCTCTACCGTTACGACAAAGAAGGAAACCGCATTGATAACATAACCGACTGGGGACTAAAACAAATTCAAACCCATTACCAAGATTCAACAATTACCAAAATAGATATCTTTCATTATACCTACGCAGTCCTACATAACCCAGCTTATCGCACCAAATACGAACTCAACCTAAAACGGGAATTTCCCCGCTTACCCTATTATGAAAACTTCCCAAAATGGGTTAATTGGGGAAAACAACTCATGGAAATTCATATTAACTATGAAACAGTCACACCTTATAACCTAACCCGTCTTGATATTCCCTTAAAAGACAACCAAAAAACACCCAAACCGAAACTAAAAGCAGATAAAACCAAAGATAGTATTATCTTAGATGATGTCACCACATTATCAAATATTCCTAAAATCGCGTGGGAATATATGTTAGGTAATCGTAGTGCTTTAGAATGGATTTTAGATCAATATAAAGAGAAAAAAACAAAAGATCCTACCATTGCGGAAAAATTCAATACCTATCGTTTCGCAGATTATAAAGAACAGGTAATAGATTTATTAATGAGAGTGTGTACAGTGAGCGTGGAAACGATGAAAATCATTAAAGAAATGGAATGTCATGTATTCTTGTAAGTTGGGTTAACCCACAGCGCGACCCAACAAAAGTTTTAATAAACCGCAGAAAGTTTAACAGTAAAATTGCGAGAATTGAATATAAATCCTAATACAATTTAATTTTAGAAATTGTCAATTAGTAGTATTTAAAAACTCCAAAATTGCAGTATTTATAACCTCAGCAGAATCAGTAGCAGCATCATGATAGCAATTCCGCAAAATTTGTAAACGAGAATTAGGGAGATTTTGATGTAATTTTTCCCCATGACTAACAGGAAACCAACTATCTTTATCACCCCATAAAATCAAAGTCGGACATTCAATATTTTTGAGATTCCTTTGAATATTTTTCAACATATTCGGCTGATTTGTTCGCAAATTCTCGATTTCTCTAGCAGCGATTTGTAATTCTTCAGCAACTTTTACCAAAGTTCCAGGAATTTCAATGAATGGGTAAGTAATCCAATAAATATCTTCTTCTGTTAATAATGAAGGATTATATAATACCTTACGTCTTTCTGTTCCCATAACTTCTCTGACCAAAGGTGCGAACCAATATGTTAGACGTAAATTATCAATTAAGTGGATAATTTCTATTGGTGTTTGGGAAAGTAAATTCATAGACCAGTGAGGTAAAGTTTCCGCAAAAATAGGAACATTAATTACTACTAAATGTCCGATTAAATCAGGACTTTTACCAGCTAGTCCTAAAGAAATTAATCCACCCATAGATTCAGCAACAATTACCGGAGGTTCATTACATAAAGCTTGAATAATCCGTTTTAATTCAATAATTTGATGTCCATTTTCTTCTCGACGAGATACAGGCTTTTCCGAAAAACCAAAACCTTTAAAATCACAACAAATTACCCGATAATGTTGAGATAATGGTTCAATACTATATCGCCAATTATAACTCCAACTACCCAAACCATGCAATAAAATTAGCGGTTTACCTGTACCTTTTTCACCATAGGCTATTTGAATTGGATAACCTTGAGAATCATTAATAACTAGATTTTGTTGTCCTTGAGGAAAATTATCTTGCCACCAATCTTTCATAATTTTATCTAGGAGTAATTTAACTACCAGTGAGGATTTGCCATAATATTCTTATTAATATCACGGGAATGGATATTAAGACAATAGCCAGGAAAAATAAAATGATACTAAAAACAACTATAAAAGACTTATCTGCCTTTTTATTTTCGTGGGGAGATTTTAAAGCTTCTTCCAATAAAATAATATTATAATTATTAGCTTTCCAAGCAAAATCAAACAAGTCTCCTAACATAGGAATAGCACCAAATAGGCAATCAATAATAACATTCATTATCATTCTTCCTAAGGTAGCTTTAGATAGTCCCAGTTGTGCAGCTTCAATGATAATATAAAAAGAAAATATTAGTCCTAAAAAATCACCTCCTATAGGTATTAATCCAATAATTGGATCTAAACCAATTCCGACTTTTGTTCCGGGAATGGTAATGATATTATCTAATAGTCCACTAAGTTGGCGTAAACGTTTTAATCGAGGTGCATAACCATCAGGTATAATTGAAAATTGTTGGGGATAATTAGGCATTATTAGTAATTTCCGATTATTGTGTGATCAATTTCTCTAGAACAACGGTAAGATATTTAATTAGCAACCCAGATTATTTACTAATGACAGAAAATATTGATAAATCTACTTATTTAACACAAAAGTGGCTAACTGAAATTCAGTCTCTGACACAACAGATGAAACAATTTCAGCGAGAACGAGATGAAGCCTGGGAAAGTTCGCAAAAATGGCGACAACTTTATAATACCGAAGCAGAACAAAGACGGATAGATGCGAAAATCCACGCAGAATCTATAGCATCTGTAAAAGCCGACCTGCAAAAGTTTTCTCCTATAGGTACTGAAACAGATACTAGTAATACTATAGCCATTCAGCAACAAATTTCCCAATTTAATTCTATAGAAGAGTTACAAACTCAATTATTAGAAATCATTCAAGAGCGTGATTCTCTATTGCGAGCTTTGAAACTTGAGCGAGAAGGTCACATTCAAACCCGGAAAAGTCTTACCACAGCACTAGGTGATGCTATTGATAGTTTGGCACGTTCAAGGGGAGAGAGGAAAGATACAAAAAGTTAATTAACAGTAGAAACACGGAATAAATCATTTCTGATAATATCAAATTCACAAACGTCAAAAAACATAATATCCTAAATCTCCTCATTCTGTAATTTTTGCAACAATTCTTTTTAAGAAAATTCTCAAGATTATTGAGAAGACAGGGTACTTATGCTTTTTTGTTAAAGAATGATTTAAATAGCTTATTAGATATATTCAGATATATAAGTCAAAGTTAAATTAATTCCTGACAACTTTGCGTTTTAGCGTAGATAAAAACATAATATATAAACAAGCTTAAATATGCTGTAAAATTTTTTCAAAAAAAGCCCAAGCAGATTTTATATAAAAATATTGTACAAAAAATAGTTGAGAATTTCAAGCCCTGAAATTAACTTTTTTCGTCAGCTTATTGAGAAAATTCTCAAGATTATTGAGAATATAGGGTACTTGTGCTTTTTTGTTAAAGAATGATTTAAATAACTTATTAGATATATCCAGATATATAAGTCAAAGTTAAATTAATTTCTGAAAACTTTGCGTCTTAGCGTGAGACAAAAAAAGTAGAAAATCATCTGCGTTTATCTGCGTTTATCTGCGTTTAATTCTAACCTCTTGTACAATTTCCCAGTCCCATGAAATACACACAAACTTATTCCCCATTTCCTGATCTCAACTCCTCAATTTAGCACAACAGTGATATGATTTATGATTTATTAATAATATCAATAACCTCTTCGTAATTAGTCATTCTTTTTTGTTTTTGAAATAAACTTGCTGCTGTATTTAAATCGCTAATTGCTCCCTGTTTATCACCCAAAGCATTGCGAGCAATACCTCGATTTTGATAAGCTTCAGGAAAATTAGGATTAAGACTTAATGCTCGGTTAAAATCTGCGATAGCACCTTTTAAGTCTCCCAAATCATAGCGAGCAAATCCTCGATGATTGTAAATACCAGAATAATTAGAATTAAGACTGATTGCTTGATTATAATCTAAAATTGCCCCCTTTATATCTCCCAATTTATAACGAGATATTCCTCGTTTATAGTAAACTTCAGCAAAATTAGGACGTAATTTTAAAGCTTGATTATATTCCTCAATAGCCCCTTTTATATCTCCTGATGTATGGCGATTAATTCCCCGATGGAAATAAATTATAGCCTCTTTTAGGTTAGATTGGGCTAACAGTGATGATTTTATGCTATAATCGGCTATATTTACCAGATTTTTAGCACTCACCTCCGGGCTATATAGTATAGTTCCTAATATGAGAGTTATCATTGTCAATTGCCATTTTCTCATGATACCATTTTTTCAGTTATAGTATATAGTAATTAATTATATTTAATAATATAGCATTTACATCTATTTGCAAAAATATACCTAGCCAATATGCTTAATTTAACAAAAATATCGGCACAAATGCAAGGTTTTAGTGAACATTTAACCTCAGAAGTAGCCGCAGGTCATCAGCGCTTAGAATTAGCACAACAATTTTTTAAAAAAGCTGTTGAGTGTCAAGAGGAGTTAGTGAAAAGTCAGGAAGAATGGCAAAATCGCATTATTTTCGCCAATGCTACACCGATTGAACCCCTAGAAACCTGTATAACTATTTCCGTCCCCCCCAAAGTTCATACTGTCATTTCTACAGATGGTTCGCAAATTGCCCCTAACCATCATGAAATTGCGTATTGTTACTTACTAAATATTGGTAGAGTTGTTTTACACTATGGTCAAGATCTTCACCCAATTCTCGATAGTTTACCGGAGGTATTTTATCGCCCTGAAGACCTATATATCTCCCGTCAATGGGGAATTAGAACGGAAGAATGGATGGGTTATCGACGTACCGCTTCTGAGGCTACCGTATTAGCAGAACTAGCTTGTAGTGCGAAAACCGCAGCCCCCATTTTAGCAATGGTAGATGGTTCGTTAATATACTGGTTTTTAGATCAGTTACCGATGGAAGCACGGGATATGATTTTACCACCTATTTTAAAAGCTTGGCAAAAACTCCAACAAGCTCAAATTCCTATTATGGGTTATCTTAGCGCCTCTCGCAGCGCCGAAGCCACGAACTTTCTACGCTTTTTGGCCTGTCCCCATCCTGTTCCTGATTGTATCACCTATTGCCCCAATCAACTAGAGTATGTACCTTGTAAAAAATTTGATACATTACGAGATACAACCATTATAGCTACTCAACTTCAACCTGGACAACGAGGACCATTATGGCGGAGTAATGCCCGTATTTTAGAATTATATGCCGACCATATTATTTATTTTTGTTACGTTCATGTCGGTACAGAAATCGCCAGAATTGAAGTTCCTGCTTGGGTTGCGGAAAATTCCACTATGTTTGATGAAATACTAGGATTAATGCTGGCACAGGTACAGAAAGGATATGGTTATCCTGTGGCTATTGCGGAAGCCCATAATCAGGCTGTAGTCAGAGGTGGTGATAGAACCCGATTTTTTGCCCTTTTAGAACGACAAATGATTAAGGCCGGGATTAAAAATGTCGGGATTTCTAACAAGGAAGCTAAAAAACGTGGTAGTATTGCTTGATTGAGTAATTTTCAATATCCAAGTTGCTTATTTTCTATTATTTAGATTCGAGAACTATATCTGGTTCTGATATTTTATCATGAATCTATTCAAAATAGTTAGTAGAAAGAAAGATGGATGAAAACTTTATTCTGTCCTTAATAATTCTCCACTAAAATCTAAAAATTAGCAATTGCTGGACTTGTTGACATGAAATTTCTCAATCATTCACTGTATTTTTGGAGCTTATTTAGCACCTTGGGGTTATTGTCCCTACTTTCACAGTCACAAACCGTTAATGCTAGTCCAGGCACTTGTCCAGTTCCCGCTTTAGCTCGTATTCAACGTCATCAAGTTAATCGTGGTGAAACCTTAGCCACTATAGCTAATCGTTATCACCTAGCACCAGAAACAATTATCGGTATCAATCCATCTATTAAGAATGGGGTGGTAAATCCCGGAACAGAACTGCAAATTCTCCCTTTCAATGGTATTGTTGTCGAAGTCCCTCGCAATCAAAGCTGGAAACAAATAGCATCTAAGTATAAAGTCCGTCCAGATACAGTATTTGAAATTAATGGTTGTCAGAAAAACCCTAAATTTGTCTTTTTACCCACACTTCCCGGAATAGCTATTACTCCGGGGATAATTGCCACCTCACCTAGTAAACCCACTGAAAAAATTATTGGTTATCCATTACCAAATGGTACGGATATAGGATTAACTTATGGTTGGCAAATTCACCCGACGACAGGAGAGGTGATCTTTCATAGTGGTGTAGATTTATTAGCACCAGTTAATACTCCTGTGGCAGCTATCGCCCCTGGAATCGTCGTCTTTGCCAAAGAACAGGGTAGTTATGGCAAATTAGTCATTGTCAACCACCCGGACGGCTTACAAAGCCGTTACGCCCAACTTGAGAGTATCAAAGTTACTCTGGGTCAAAAGGTCAATAAAGGCGATATTTTGGGAGCAGTGGGAACTACGGGACAACCAACCTCTACTCAACCTCATCTTCATTTTGAAATGCGTTTTAACGGCTCCCTTGGTTGGGAAGCCAAAAATCCCCAGGAGTTTTTGAAATAAAGAGTTGGAGGGAAAGAATTTAATTACCCAATTACCAATTCTTGAGTTGATTGAATAATGTGCATTCCTGCTGCTGCAAATCTAGCAAATATGTTGTTAGCCTGTTCCGTATAATCAACGACACCAGGAACAACAACCGGAGAAGTACAATCTTCTAAAAGATATATTTTCCTTGTTAGGGTACTATCTACTTGTTGAATTTCTGTGAATAAATCGTCAATTGTCCAAGCAACACAATGACTTTTAGCCTGGCCAGCAATAATCACTGCATCATATTCTAAAAGTTGTTGAATTAAACTTGTGTTTTTTTGTCCAATTGGCTGTCCATTAAATCCCGTTAAAATTTCGGGGCGTAAAATAGAATAATTTTCTGTTAAGGGATTTTCACCTTTTAATTCAAATTGGGTTTGACTTTTACGAACAATACTATGGAAAAATACGGCTTCTTCTACTGAGGCAACTAAGGCATGACCAATTCCACCTAACATCGAATGATAAGGCCAAACTGTTAAGGGATATTTTCCATTTTGGCTGAGTTGTTGAACATAATAAAAAGCCTGTTTTGCTAATAAGTCATAATCACCATTAGTTATACTATTAGCAACGGCTGGGTTAACTTGCCAAATACCTTTTTCAATATCTGTGACTGTAATATTAGTTGCGGCTGGGGTCGGGTGTTCTCCCTGAGTATTTATCCAAAATATGGGATGAAAGATTTGCATTGTTGTGTGAGTATCTAGGGTGGGAATAATTTTGGTAATTACTCCCAAGTTACGATAAATAAATGCACACAATCTTTGATTATCTTCAACTGCACCCGTTCCAGTTTGTCCACCTACAAATAATTCAAAATCAGGAATACAAAAGGTATTTTGAACATCTATTAATAATAGACAAACACGGTTTTTATCTAAAGCTGATGGTTGGATCTGTTGTTGTACTGCATAGGTTTCCGCTTCAGCAGCTATTTTTTGGTAGGGTACGCGCCAAATTTCGCCGACTTTTGCTGGGTTGAAATGGGGGGGAATAGGAATTTGGGTATTCATAACAGAAATACACTTTGATTCTATTCTTGATCATCTGGGAAATTAAGCACAGGTAAGCGATCGCTTCGTAATAATTCTTCACTTACTTCACCCAGATTGATTAATGCCTCACTCATAGCTTTCTGAGTCATGAGTATTGCTAGTATTAATACTGTACCAATCGGTAGAAAACAACAGGAATTAGTGGTAGAAGTCATGAAATTTAATCCGGTTTGAGAAAATAACTGTTGATTTACAGGTGACATTGTCACTCCCAATTAAAAACTAGATGATTAAAATATATCGTTTTCCAGTCTAATGAAGTACAAACTAATTTATTCCCTGTTTTCCTACAACTAAAAAAATTGTACCTTACGAGTACGGAAACTGCTATAGACAAAAAAAGTTAATCTTCAACTCAGGGGACAAAATTTTAGAAAAGTGCTACAACGTGAGAGTTATGCCTAAGGTATTATAGTACATCAATGCTCACAGGAGAAAGAATAACCAAAAATCAGAAAAAGTTACAGGTACTCTAAATTATAGCATCTCCTAGCATCAAACCAAACTGTGTAAATAAATTTAAAGTCGCTGAAAACCTCTTTTTTCTATGAAGACTATCTTTGTTAATTTTGCCAGCTAGGAAGTTAACAAAATTGTGCAAAAGAACACAAAAATGTGATAATTCTATGATTCTAGTTTACACGTACAGGTAAAATTCCTCAATACACCCTTGCCATTAAATTTCACTGCCTATGAAAACAGTATTACTTGATAGCGAAACACTGCTACAAGCATTTCTTCAGAAGTCCTTAGTGCAATGGGTAAGTCAAGCAACAGACATAAATCCTTTTGGGGTAAAAGTCCGGTTGTTAGGTAATGACCTGCATATTCTCTGTGAAAGCGTTGACTGTCCACCCCGTTGGCAAACCTTGTCAGAATTATTGCAAGCGCTACAACAAACTGATGTAAATACCCTCACCAACAACGAACAACCCTCAATATACCAGGTATTAATTTACGGACGAAAACAAGGGGAGCATCGTCCCAAATGGTTTTATCGCGTATACTTGAATCAACTAGAGCGACATTTAGAACAGGTAGAACAGGAATTACCAGGAGAGACAGAAGCCTTTATCTCTCCTGGTGGTTCGCTGATTATCTCTAATGAAAGTTTGGCACGTCAAGGCGATAGGGATGCCATTGCTCGCTATTTGAGTGAACATCTCAGCCATTTAAATATAGCAATACGGGTAAAAATTAAGCCTTCTCCGCTGAGAAATAACTCTCAGATTGTCGTTAATCGTCTTTGGGTATTTTGTCAGTCTAGTTATAGCCCTGACCCATCATTATTGGCGGAAACAGTCGCTCAAAAGCTCAGATATTTGCAACTTGTTGGCTATCAGGATGCTATTATTGTTTCCCAAGTTAGAGGAGAAATTGAGCCAGATTGGCGCGTCAGAGTAGATTTGACACCTCCAGAGGTGATGTTAAAAGAATGGGCGCGTTGGGGAGATTTACAAGCGATCGCTAGAATATTAACAGAAGAATTACTAGTTTTCAACATAGCATTACAAACTTCTCTCAAGGAATCCACCTTACACATATTTTGCACTCCAGCTTTTGACCCCTTGGAAACTGCCCCAGAACCTGATCAACAAATCGCCCTAAAGGCTATTGTCCCCCTACTCGAAAGTATTGCCCCTCAAGCTATTATTTCCGCCGCTATATATGGACAAAAAAAAACAACGGATAAACAGCCCTTTTGGATCAATTGGATATCTTTACCAGCATCTGGGCATCCCGCTTTAGTTACATCTGCCTTAGACCTTGCCCGTGCAGGTGACCAACCAGCAATTACTTTTTTACTAGAGCGGTTACTCAATCCCGATTTAGAATGGCGATTGAAAACAGGTGGTATCCGGGTATTATTAGTTCGCAAAGAAGATCTATTACACATTATGTGTGATGCTCCCATTTGTCCCACACGCCATCAAGTTTCTAGTAAGGTAACTCAATTTATCTGCCAATTGAAAATTTCCGGTATTACTGGTGTGCGTGTTTATGGCCGTCGTGCTGGTGATAAAAAGCCTATATGGCATCATGGAGTTGATTTAGAAGAACGTTATCAATTAGTTCCTGAAATAACACCAGAATTTGCTGCTACATCAGAATATGTAAGTTCTCTAATGATAGATGAAAACAGTATAGATAAAAATAGTGAAGAAATTTTGGATTCTGATTTTACAACTGAAGAAGTACAAAGTTGTATCAAAGAAATAACCAAAGATTGGCTAAAAAATACCCACACAATCATCAGAAATGTACTTTTAAACAGCCAATTATTTATACTATCTCATCAGGAAACCGACGAAAATCCTGATAACCAAGAAATTGGTAATGGCATGATTTGGCTGGCATTAGGATTACTTCTTGCTGTACAAACTGATTTAATGTTAGGCTATGTTGTCGCCTATTCTGCTAAGAATTTACCTAAGGATAATAATATTATTTCACCTTTATCCTCACAATCTCCAGCATCTTTACCACCTCAAAATCATCGAAAAACATCATTTTTAAAACACCCAGAAACAACGAAATCATCTAATCATGACCAGTCCGCTTTTAATGCTTCTGAATTTATTAATAATAATAGTTTTCAATCAGGAAATTTGCCAGCCACACCATTAAAAGAACAAGCTAAAGCTACAGCGATTTTATTAGCAGCTAGATCACAAACTCCCAGTTTTAACTCTAGACAATTAGATGAACAATTAGCCCTATATAAACAGCATTTAGCTACAAAAAACCGTCCACCAGATGTCTTAATTATCGGTTCTTCCCGGGCTTTGAGAGGAGTTGATCCTGTCGCTCTTTCTAGAGCTTTATTTAGCCAAAATCATAGCCATATTGATATATTTAACTTTGGTATTAATGGAGCTACAGCCCAAGTGGTTGATGTTCTTATCCGTCAAGTTTTAGCACCAGAAGAACTACCAAAATTAATTTTATGGGCAGATGGTTCTCGCGCCTTTAATAATGGCAGAGAAGATATTACTTTCAATGCAATTCAAACCTCACCAGCATACAAACAGATATTACAGAAAGCCCAAACAAAAGTTAAAGCCCATGAAGTTTCTAAAAACCCAGAAAATACACCAGAAAAATTTAGTAGTAAACCTAATATAGAGGATATTAGTATCTATCAAACCGCTAACGATTGGTTAAACCAGTCCATAGCTAATTTATCTGCTAGTTACAAAAACCGTGATCAAATTAAAACTCTTCTCCAAAAACAACTTCAATATCTACCTTTTAGCTATCAAGATCCTCCTGTAAAATCAAAAATTAATCTCACCCATAATTCTGAAATAGACAATAATTCTTCTATCCAAGGAGTTGATTTTGATGGATTCTTACCTTTATCTATTCGCTTTAATCCCACAACATATTATCAACAACACCCCAAAGTTTCTGGAGATTACGACAACGATTATAAATCTTTTCAACTAACAGGTAAACAAGATCAAGCATTACATTCCATGTTAGAGTTTACCAAAAATCATAATATCTCCCTTGTCTTTGTTAATATGCCCCTGACCTCAGATTATTTAGACCCCGTACGCAGAAAATATGAACAACAGTTTCAAGAGTATTTATTAACTTTTACTAATCATCCTCAATTTATATATCGTGATTTAAGTCAGCTATGGACAAAAACAAATGATTACTTTTCAGATCCTAGTCATCTCAATCGCTATGGCGCTTATGAAGTATCAAAAAAACTGGCTACAGATTCAATGATTAACTGGCCAACAAAGTGATTAAATAGGGAATAGAGAATAAACTATAAAATATTCTTTCTTCCCTATCACAAATTTAAAATTATCAATTAATAAACAATGAAATTTATATCAATTTTTTATGGGCTGTTCTTGTTGAGTGTTTTAGGCATATACTGGACTGTTAATTTAGCAAATATAAGATTATGGATATTACTAATAGCCAGTCTTGTATTTTACGCATCTTTGCATATTCAATATTTACCATTACTTTTAATACTAACTTTTCTTAATTTCCGTCTAGCCTTAGAAATTGGTAACAATACTTCACCAGGAAAGCATTCTCAAAACTGGAATTTATCTAATGAAGAATGGCAATTTGCTCAAGCTGACTGGAATCAAAGCCGTCTGAAATTATTGTGGATTGGCATAGGTTTTAATGTTTCCATTCTTTTAGGATTTAAATACATAAATCATTTTCTAAATTTAGTTTTTAATCAACCGACAAATTCACCAGAATCATTAATTAAGTTAGTTGCACCTTTAGGAATTTCTTTCTTTACCTTTGAATGTATTGCCTATTTAATAGATGTTTATCGTGGTGCTCCTGCTGCTACTAAATTTATCCAATTTGCCACATATAAATTATTTTTTGCCAAACTGATTTCTGGACCAATTACCCGTTACCATCACTTAGCAATTCAATTTGATACCCTAAAATTTCCCAGCATTGATAGAATTGCAGAAGGACTATGGTTAATTGCCAGAGGGGCAGTGAAAAAAGGCATTCTTGCTGATAATTTAGGTATATTTGTAGATTTATGTTTTGGTAACTTACAAAGAGCAGGTAGTACAGATTTGTGGTTAGCTACTTTTGCTTACGGCTTACAGTTATACTTAGATTTCAATGGTTATGTTGATATTGCCCGTGGTAGCGCCCTACTATTTGGTTTAGTCCTACCGGAAAATTTCGATTTTCCCTACTTCAGTACCAGTATTGCCGATTTTTGGCGACGCTGGCACATTACATTGGGTGATTGGTTGCGTAATTATCTTTACTTTCCTTTAGGTGGTTCTCGGCGCGGATTAATCCGTACTTGCGGAAATTTATTGATAGTTATGTTGGTAGCTGGTATCTGGCATGGTTCCGCTTGGGGTTTTATAATTTGGGGATTATTGCATGGCATCGCTTTAGCTGTACATCGTATTAACGCTGCATTAAGCGATCGCTTGACAATTCTTAACTCATTTTGGCAAAACCCTTTAGGAATAATTTTCGCTTGGTTTTTAACACAAATCATGGTTTTCACATCTTGGATTTGGTTTCGTCTCCCCAACCTCCAAGACTCTGCTTTAGTCATCCAAAACCTTTGGGGTCATAAAAGTGATCAACAATTTGCGGAAAAAGTCTATATAGAAGCATTGAATATAAATCAATATCAACTATCTTATTTATTAATAGGCATAGCTTTAATAATGAGCATATCTTATATTTTTAAGCGAGGTATGAAATTAGAATTTAGCTGGCCAATCAAAATTGTTTTTGTCCCCCTATGCTTTTATGCAGTTTGGTTACTAGCTCCTGAAGGCAGTTTACCCTATATATACTTTGATTTTTAGATAAATTTTCTGCCACAATTTCTGTAAACCTCCTTACATAAGGAAAACATATAACTGATATAAAGAATACTAATTTTAATTATCTTTACAAAATGCAATTTATCCTCTAATGTAGTAAACAGATAGGTAAAAAAACTTATCAAACATCATAAGAAAATAAAGCAATCATAAAATGACCACAACCTTACAACAGCGTTCTAGCGCTAACGTATGGGATCGCTTTTGCGAATGGATCACCAGCACCGACAACCGTTTATATATCGGTTGGTTCGGCGTACTCATGATTCCTACCCTGTTAGCTGCTATCACCTGCTTCATCATCGCTTTCATCGCCGCGCCTCCCGTTGACATTGACGGTATCCGTGAGCCAGTTGCAGGTTCTTTGATTTACGGAAACAACATCATCTCTGGTGCAGTTGTTCCTTCATCTAACGCCATTGGTTTGCACTTCTACCCAATTTGGGAAGCTGCTTCCTTGGATGAGTGGTTGTATAACGGTGGTCCTTACCAGTTAGTAGTATTCCACTTCTTGATCGGTGTATTCTGCTACCTCGGTCGTGAATGGGAACTTTCTTACCGCTTAGGTATGCGTCCTTGGATTTGCCTAGCTTTCTCTGCTCCCGTAGCAGCAGCTACCGCAGTATTCTTGATTTACCCTATCGGTCAAGGTTCATTCTCTGACGGTATGCCTTTAGGTATCTCCGGTACATTCAACTTCATGATTGTGTTCCAAGCTGAACACAACATCTTGATGCACCCCTTCCATATGTTAGGTGTAGCTGGTGTATTCGGTGGTTCTTTGTTCTCTGCAATGCACGGTTCTTTGGTGACATCTTCTTTGGTTAAAGAAACAACCGAAAACGAATCACAAAACTACGGTTATAAATTCGGTCAAGAAGAAGAAACCTATAACATCGTTGCGGCTCACGGCTACTTCGGTCGTTTGATTTTCCAATACGCTTCCTTCAACAACAGCCGTTCTTTACACTTCTTACTAGCTGCATGGCCTGTAGTTGGTATTTGGTTCACCGCTTTGGGTATCAGCACCATGGCGTTCAACTTGAACGGTTTCAACTTCAACCAATCCATTATGGATTCTCAAGGTCGCGTTATCGCTACCTGGGCTGACGTAATTAACCGCGCTAACTTGGGTATGGAAGTAATGCACGAGCGTAACGCTCACAACTTCCCCCTAGACTTAGCTGCTGGTGAAGTTGCTCCTGTTGCTTTAAGCGCTCCTGCAATCAACGGTTAATAAATTAAGCTTTGTTAATAGCTTAATTTAAAAAAGCACCCTCCAGAAATGGGGGGTGTTTTTGTTTTACCTAGAAAGTGTTGCTGATAGTTAAGATGGTAATTGTCCGTAATTAAAACCTTATGCCTAGTACCGCCAATTTTCTGCAATACACCCAATGGTCAGGTATTGCTACAATAGTATTTGCTGTTTTGACAATTTTGGCTTTCATTGTCCAATGGGGCTTCCGCTTTCGATTGGTGGGTGCAACTGGCTTTATGCTGGTACTAACAGGGGGATTATTTTCACTTTCCCTCGTTCCCCTGAGTCGCACAGTTATTCCTGGTGCTGTGAAGTATACCCTAGTTTATGATAATGGTTCTAACCAAACAGTAATTGCAATTGCACCAGAAATTACCCCCACAGAATTAGAAGCAACTTTACGTCAAGCAGCTAGTAATCTCTATTCCTATGGTCGCTTAGGTAGCGGTGGTAATAAAGAATTAACAGTCCGTGCCCGCACTATTATCCACCCAGAAATAGGGTTATCTGTACCTCTGTACTTGGGTCAAGTAAATCGCACTTTAGTTAGTCGTGAAGACCCGGAAATGTTGGTAGAAGTTTATTTAGATAAATTTGCTTCCTTACCAAAAGCCTCTGCTTCATAGGGAATAGGCGGAAAATCTTCTTTTTGTTGAATGGGCGCTTAATCTGCGCCCCTGGGTTCTAATTTTCTATTTGCACATTTCTTGTCATCTATCATACAATAAGAATTATTTTAAAATTTGATTAATAAATATCAATATTTTTGACAAAATAGAAATTATGCCTAATCAACATTCTACTGAAATTTTGTCCACTCAAACGGCTAGTTCATTTTTTAGCCTTTCTGTTTCTCCGGGGAAAGTAATTCGCGGCGCTGGTATATTATCAAGCGTTGCTCTGGAAGTCGCTAATTTGGGATCTCGTCCGTTAATTGTAGCCGGAAATCATACTCTAAATTTGAGTCAAGAGAGTTTAAAACCTCTTTTCCAGTGTCCAGAATTACATCCTGTCTTGGTTTCTTATGGCGCTGATTGTTGCGAAGTTAGTTTCAAAGCTTTACGTAAGTCGGCTAAGGAGCATAAGTCCGATATCATTATTGGTATTGGCGGTGGTAAAGCCTTAGATACGGCTAAATTAGTCGCGCACCAGTTGAAATTACCAGTAGTCACAATTCCCACTTCTGGGGCTACCTGTGCAGCTTGGACTGCTCTTTCTAATGTCTATTCAACAACGGGGGCGTTTTTGTACGATGTGGCTTTATCTCGCTGTCCTGATTTGCTGATTTTGGATTATAATTTAATTCAGACTGCACCGCACCGAACTTTAGTGGCGGGTATTGGAGATGCGATCGCTAAATGGTACGAAGCATCTGTTAGTAGTGGACATTTACAACAAACTTTAATTATTGCTGCGGTTCAACAAGCGCGAATTTTACGAGATATTTTATTGCAAAAGTCTACTGCTGCGTTACAGTCCCCAGGTACAGAAGTTTGGCAAGAAGTTGTAGACGCAACTGTACTCCTAGCTGGAGTAATTGGGGGTCTAGGAGGGGCGCAGTGTCGTACAGTTGCCGCTCATGCTGTTCATAATGGCTTAACCCATATTTCTGGACATGGTAGTATTCACGGGGAAAAGGTCGCTTATGGTATCCTTGTACAACTGCGGTTAGAAGAAATGATCCAGGGAAATCAATTAGCAGCGTCAGCAAGACAACAATTGTTGAAGTTTTATGCAGAGATTGGACTACCCCAAAAATTAGCAGATTTGGGATTAGGTAATATCACTTTGAGTGAGTTACAAACAGCAGCAGAAATTAGTTTAGAACCTAATTCTGATATCCACCGTTTACCTTTTAAAGTAGCGTTGGAACAATTAATGGCCGCAATGGTTTCTACCACTGCACCAATAGATATTAACCGTGTTTCCATTAGGGGAATAAGTGACGAGGTGAAAGAATGAATTTAAGTTGGATTACTCCCGCAGAACGGATACAAAAGTTACCTCCTTATGTTTTTGCTCGTTTAGATGAATTAAAGGCAAAAGCTAGAGAACAAGGACTAGATTTAATTGATTTGGGTATGGGAAATCCCGATGGTCCTACACCTCAACCTGTAATAGAAGCTGCCATGACGGCCTTGCAAAATCCCGCTAATCATGGTTATCCTCCATTTGAAGGGACTGCAAGTTTCCGCAAAGCTATTACTCAATGGTATCATCGTCGCTATGGTGTGGTACTTAATCCTGATAGTGAGGCTTTACCCTTACTGGGTTCTAAGGAAGGTTTGGGACATTTAGCGATCGCCTACATTAATCCTGGTGATATTGTATTAGTACCTTCACCATCTTACCCTGTACATTTTCGTGGTCCGATTATTGCTGGGGGAATTATCCACAATTTAATTCTTAAAGAAGAAAATAACTGGTTAATTGATTTAGCGGCCATTCCTGACGAAGTAGCCAGAAAAGCCAAAATTCTCTATTTTAATTATCCCAGTAATCCTACCGCAGCTACCGCCCCCCGGGAATTTTTTGAAGAAATTGTCGCTTTTGCGCGGAAATATGAAATCCTTTTAGTCCATGATTTATGTTATGCCGAATTAGCTTTTGATGGTTATCAACCTACTAGTTTATTAGAAATTCCTGGTGCAAAAGATATAGGTGTAGAATTTCACACCTTATCTAAAACCTATAATATGGCAGGTTGGCGGGTTGGTTTTGTCGTGGGAAATCGTCATGTGATTCAAGGTTTGCGGACACTAAAAACTAATTTAGATTATGGCATTTTTTCCGCTTTGCAAACAGCAGCAGAAACCGCTTTACAACTTCCTGATTCTTATTTACATGAAGTGCAGCAACGTTACCGCACTCGTCGAGATTTTCTAATTGATGGTTTGGGTAAATTGGGGTGGAATATTCCGAAAACCGAAGCAACTATGTATTTGTGGATAAAATGTCCAGGAGGAATGAATTCTACAGATTTTGCTTTGAATGTTTTACAGCAAACTGGGGTCGTTTTGACTCCTGGAAATGCCTTTGGTGTGGGTGGTGAAGGCTATGTGAGAATTAGTTTAATTGCAGATTGCGATCGCTTGGGTGAAGCTTTACAAAGATTTAAAGAAGCGGGGATTTACTATCAATCAGAAGTTTCTATTTCTGTGTGATCATTATGTACGGACTAGTTCCAAATCCTCAATTAGTATTCAATCCCGTATAACACCTCGATAATTACCCATTTGTCACAATTGCTAAGTATGATATTCTATCTGCAAACATTTACCTATTAAAATCTAACTATGACTCAAAACTACCGCATTACCCTACTACCTGGCGACGGCATTGGACCCGAAATTATGTCCGTAGCGGTGGACGTGCTAAAAGTCGTAGGAAAACGCTTTGATATTAGCTTTGAATTTTCCACAGCTTTAATTGGTGGCGCTGCTATTGACGAAACCGGCGAACCTTTACCACCCCTCACCCTGGATATGTGCCGCAATAGCGATTCCGTTTTACTCGCTGCTATCGGTGGTTATAAATGGGACTCCCTCCCCGCTAATTTACGTCCAGAAGCCGGTTTATTAGGTTTGCGGGCGGGTTTAGGACTATTTGCTAATTTACGTCCTGCAAAAATTATCCCTCAGCTAATTGACGCTTCCAGCTTAAAACGGGAAATTGTCGAAGGTGTAGATATCATGGTAGTCCGAGAACTCACCGGCGGGATTTATTTCGGCAAACCCAAGGGCATTTTTGCCACCGAAACCGGAGAAAAACGCGGTGTTAATACGATGGTTTACACAGAATCAGAAATTGAACGCATTGGGCGCGTAGCTTTTGAAATAGCCCAGAAACGGGGAGGTAAACTCTGTTCTGTCGATAAAGCCAATGTATTAGAAGTATCTCAACTTTGGCGCGAACGCATTACTCAACTTTCCTCAGAATATACTGATGTTGAATTATCTCACTTGTATGTAGATAATGCGGCCATGCAATTAGTCCGCGCCCCCAAACAATTTGATACAATTGTTACAGGAAACTTATTTGGTGACATTCTCTCCGATGCTGCAGCAATGTTGACTGGTAGTATTGGTATGTTACCTTCTGCCAGTTTAGGCACTGATAGTCCCGGTGTCTATGAACCAGTTCACGGTTCAGCCCCAGATATTGCTGGAAAAAACCTAGCTAACCCCTTAGCACAGGTCTTAAGTGCTGCAATGATGTTACGTTATGCTTTAAACCAACCACAAGCAGCGGACTTAATTGAAAATAGTGTGTTACAAGTTTTACAACAAGGTTATCGTACAGGAGATATTATGTCCCCAGAAATGAAACTTGTCGGTTGTCAAGCTATGGGTGAGGCACTAATGACAATTCTCGAACTAGAATAACATCAATAAATCTGGAAATTTTAGCATCTTTGTGGAAACTTTCAGATTAATTAACAGTTTTCCTGAGTTGACAATAGATATAGACACAACTAAGTATGGAAAAACTTTAACTTTTTTGTAGCGAAAAATCAGCAGTTCATATACAATATGAATTGTCTAAAGTATTTAATAAAACTATTACTTACGCGAAACCCAAGCAATAATAGTGATAGTTTGTTCAGGTCAACCAAAAAGTTGATACTGCGTCTAGCTAAGGCGTGTAAGCTTACGAAGGGATAACCGCTCTCATGCTCCCATGGAAGTAAGAAGTAAATATCTAGTTTTACCTAGGATTTATATAGCAGCAAATCTATAACTTACATAAAAGCTGATAGTGTACGCTTTACAACAAGAACAAGAAAATTTTACCTCACAAAAAAAGCACCCGTCTTTGATTGATCCTACTGTAATTCGAGCAGCTAGTCATATCTACTATACTTACTGTGAAGTACATCCAGAAATAGTAGGCAAAGCTACAGGAGTAGCCATTAGTCGGGTAACTTATCGGGGTAAAGTGATTTTTACTCAGTACCCGGTGCTGTTACCACAGGAATGTTTTGTCCCGTTGAATCAAATTGAATCATATATTTATTAGTCAACTGACAAATAACAATATGGACATTTTGATGAGTATTTTAGTAAGTATCATTGTCTTTGTTATCGGGGCATCCTTGGGAAGTTTTATTAATGTTGTGGTTTATCGGCTACCTGCTGGTTTATCAGTGTTGTGGCCACCCTCCCGTTGTCCCCAGTGCCTAAATAGGTTAAAAGCCTATGATAATGTGCCGGTATTAGGTTGGTTTTGGTTAAAAGGGCGGTGTCGTTATTGCCAAACTAAGATATCTTTTCGTTATCCATTAGTAGAGGCATTAACGGGGATAATATTTTTAATAGTATTTTGGGTTTTTCAATTTTCAATTTTCACTATTGGATATTGGGCTTTTTTTGGTTGGTTATTAGCTCTATCCTTAGTAGATTTAGATACAATGACCTTACCCAACTCATTGACTAAGTCGGGGTTAATTCTAGGAATAGGTTTTCAAATAGCTGTTGGTTGGTTATCAGAACCAACTGCGGTAGGATTATCTAAATGGTTAATCAAGGGAATAGTCGGTGCGGTTCTGGGTTTATGGCTGTTTGATGCCATTTCCCTTTTAGGTTCTATGGCTTTTGGTAAAACAGTCATGGGTGCAGGTGACGCTAAATTAGCCGCCATGATGGGAGCATGGTTAGGTTGGCGTTATTTACTATTGGCGGTTTTTATTTCCTGCTCCTTGGGAGTATTTATAGGAGGTGGGGCAATTATCCTCTCCCGTCACCATAAGAGTCAAAAAATGCCTTTTGGACCTTTCCTCGCTATGGGTGGGGTAGTCACTGTTTTTTGCGGTGAAACTATTTTGTCCCACTATATGAGATTATTTTTGCTTGGATATTAGCATCATTTTTTAAATCTTTTTTTGTTTCATGTTTATGGTTTTATCAACCTAAACTTTGATCCCCCTGAGTGTAGCTGTTATTACCCCATTGAAATTTGAAATATTGGTAATATCTAAGCAGTCTAAACTATGATTTTGATGATTTTGATGATTAACCAATCACCACGAAATCAATCACACAAACCATAATTCTGACATTAAATAAATCAAACAAATCAATCATTCAAGTCATAAGTTTGACTTTGATCTCATACCCAATTACATAAGATAAAAATGGCAAACAACGAAGAATCACGCGGTTTAAAGTCTCTATTTGATTGGTTCGCAAATCGGCGTAAATCAGGAAGTACTAATATAGAACGCCAAGAACGGGAAATTGCCGATGGTTTATGGCATAAATGCCCTAAATGTGGTGTTCTTAGCTATACAAAAGATCTCCGAGCTAATCAAATGGTTTGCGTTGATTGTGGTCATCATAATCGGGTTGATAGTGATGAACGGATTCGTCAATTAATTGATGCTAATACGTGGAAACCATTGGATGAGCATTTACGCCCTACTGATCCCTTACAATTCCGCGATCGTAAACCCTATAGCGATCGCTTACGAGAAACACAGGAAAAACTAGGACTTGTAGATGCTGTCAAAACTGGATTAGGGCAAATTAATACCTTACCCATAGGTTTAGGAGTCATGGATTTTCGGTTTATGGGTGGAAGTATGGGTTCTGTGGTCGGGGAAAAACTCACCCGCATGATTGAACAAGCCACCCAAAGGCGTTACCCTGTCGTCATTATTTGCACATCAGGTGGTGCGAGAATGCAGGAGGGAATGCTGTCTTTAATGCAAATGGCTAAAATCTCCGCTGCCCTACAACGTCACCGAGATTCTAAACTATTATATATTCCCGTATTAACTAATCCCACCACAGGAGGCGTTACTGCTAGTTTTGCCATGTTGGGTGATATTATCATCGCTGAACCAAAAGCCACCATTGGTTTTGCGGGAAGACGGGTAATTGAACAGACTCTCAGAGAAAAACTTCCTGAAGATTTCCAGACTGCAGAGGACTTACTTAAACACGGATTTGTTGATGATATTGTCTCCCGGACTCAATTAAAATCTACTTTGACAAAATTAATTGCTTTGCATCAGCCCCCCCTCGAAACTACACCAAATATGGTTTTATGGGAAAGCATGAAATTAAGTTCTACTGCGGCTGAGTAGAAATTATGGGCGCGGGGATTGCGCCCTACTTTCCTGGTTCTTGAACAAAAATTAGGGGAACTAATCCTAATAGCCTACACAGGCTGGAAAGGGCGAATAAACCTAATAATCCGCCAAATTCGTGACTTTGGGCGATAAAACCGCCGATTGTTGTCCCTAAAGCTCCACTCACTCCCGCTACAGCAGCAGCAATTGCAATATAAATAGACTGATTTTTTATTGGGACAATTACCAAATACATATTAGTCATACACAAATCAATTGCTGCCCAAGTAATGCCAGTAAAAATATGCAAAAGCGGTAACCACAACCAAAAATCAAGTTGATTATGACCAATTCCCAACCATAATAATGGTGTAATTGCTACTAAAACACCAACACAGATGAGAATGGGACGATTACCAATTTTATCGGCTAATTTACCCCAGATAATCAGCATCAACAGATTTGCCCCTGTTTGCAGACTGCTATAAACAGTTACTAAGGTAACATCTAAATCTAAAGTATCTAATAAATAGAAGTTGAAAAAAGGCGCGCTCAAATGCACAGCTAACATCCATACACTAAAATAAACCAGAAATAGTAAAAAGTTAGAGTTTTGCCAAACAATATTAGTCCAATTAATCTCATCTCTACAAATACTTTCACTGGAACTTTTACATAACTCCAAATGGTTTTGATTTTGTAATTGAGGATTTACATCTGCTTTAAAATACTGGCAATACAAACTGATTAGTCCGCAAATAATCCCTAAAGACAAAACTAATCCATAACCTTGGATAGTTCCACCGTACCAATGTGATATTATGAATCCAGCCACAGGTACACAGATAAAATTTGTCAAATTACAAACACTATTACGGATACCAAAATATTTACCTCTTAACCGTCGGGGAACAATAATTGCTAACCAACTTAACCAAGATGCACTTCCTAATCCTCCTAAAAGATTAGTAAAAAAGACAATTGATAGTGTTAATACTACTAATTGTTGGGAATTTAGTACACTGGAATTATTAGCAAAAATACCAATTACCAGAATCAACCACAATAAACGAGAAGTACCAAAAGTTAATAGAGAATATTGAAATCTGCTGCTAGTTTTCTCGGAAATGTAAGCGCCCACAGGTTGAATGAAATTTACTAACATGGGAATTGAAGATAGCATTCCAAATATTACTGGAGTAGCATCTAACTCAACTAACAAATTACTAACTAAAATTCCCCCCGTACTCAAACTAAAAATAGATGCAAAAATAGCGTCTATAGTAGAAGCTTGTAAACTGGTACGAATGGTATTTTTAGAAAATCGCTCAGGAAATTTTTTAGCTAGTGAAGAGTCAATATTAGGTATTTGAATATCCAGTGTTTCAACTGTGTCAACCGGAAGAGGATTCATACATTATGATAACTATGGAACGAAAGTCAATCTAATTACTGATAAACTGTTATTTTTTACTATTGTATTTTTCAACAAAAAGTTTGTTTTTTTTAATATCAGTTTTCAGACTCACAGTCTAGGAAACACCTGAGAAAATGTCATCAGTATTTCACAATCATTAGATTAATTAAGTTTTTGCAATTAATAATCTAGAAAAAGATAGAATTCCCCCCGTTTCTTTATATGAAAATAGTTGTTTATATTTATACCGATCCACTTCTAGATACTGTTCCTAATCAAGGTGACTGGGGTTGGGAGATAGATAAAATTTATGAAGATTTGGGAAAACGCACCCAATTAAAACAATTATTGACCGATTGTCAAACGGAAACCATTAATTATCTATTGGTGCATCGCTTAGAAGAATTAGGAGATAATTTAGCCCAAATTAGCGATAATCTCAATCAATTAGAAACGATGGGAGTTATAGTAATTGCGACACAACAACCATATACATCTAATTCTAGTCAAATCCAGACTGAAATGCTGGAATTATTACAAGAAATTCAAAATCAGCAACGTAGTCGCCGTATTCGTCAAGGGCACGCTCGTAATCGGCTAGAAGCTTTACCACCACCTGGAAAATCACCCTATGGCTACCGTAGAGGACAGGGTAAATATATAATTGATCGGACTACCTCACCAGTGGTCAAAGATTTTTTTGAACAATTTTTACTCTATGGTTCTTTACGTGCTGCTGTTAGATTTTTAAGTAAAAAATACGGCAAAAATATATCTGTAACTACTGGTAGACGGTGGTTAACCAATCCAGTTTATCGAGGTGATACCACGTATCAAAATAGTGAAATTATCTCTAATACCCACGCAGCAATTATTTCCAGAGCAGAAGCAGCACAAATTGATAGACTTTTGCGACGCAACAGCCGTTTACCATCACGGACTGCTAGTGCACCTCGTTCTTTGGCTGGTTTAGTCACTTGTAATCAATGTCAGTCACAAATGATTGTTACCAGTGTTACCCAGCGTCATCAAGATAAAGAGTATTTATATTTACGCGCAACCGACTGTCCTCAACAACCTAAATGTCGTGCTATTCCTTACCAAGTAGTTTTAGAAAAAACGATAGATCATGTTTGTCGAGATTTACCTTTAGCTGTGGCTGGAATCAATTTTCCCCAATTAGATACAATTAAAAATAGTTTAGGGGATAAGATATTTCGTCAGGAACAAATCCTCCAACAATTACCCACGTTAATAGAAACGGGAATTTTAGATATAGAGACTGCAAAATTAAGAGCTTACAAACTTAGAACAGAAATTTCTGAACTTCAAGCTCAGTTAGCAATTCTTCCTCCTGTTAATTTAAGTTCTGTAGCTCAAGCTGTTTCCATTCCTCAATTTTGGTTAGATTTATCAGAGGTAGAACGACGATTTTACTTCCGTGAATTTATCCAGAAAATTCAAATTATCCGCCAAAATAGAGAATGGTATTTACAGGTAATTTTTATTTTCTAATTTAGCGGTCGGGGATCTAATTTTTATTTCAGCTATTGATCTTGATTTTCATGAGATTGGTTACTTTTTTTGCCCGCATTTCGCACATTCATGACTTTACCCAGCAAATCAAACCAAAAAGGTGCACCCATAGCAATAGCAATACCACTCACAAGCCAGCCAGCAACCACCCTTAAAACACCGAAAATAGGTAAATCACCAAGTCTTACATTTTTCCAGTTAATTTGCTTTTCTGAATTATTATCTGTTGGACAAAATTCCTGCGTTGAAGAAACATCTGGTTGACAAATTTGCTGTTGTAAGTTGACATTTGTCCAACCAATTGGTAACTCAACTTCTTTTAAAATTTCATTAGTATCTAAATTCTTTACGTCTGAAGAATTAGATCCTGGTGGTATTACTTGGGAAGCTTTATTAACAATTATTTCTCGTAATAAAGAATCCTTAGATAAGCGCTTAATGATATGAAAAGTATCAGCATTAGCTGTGATAGCTAAAGTTATTCCAATTAAAATTGCAACTCCTTTAGCATTGCGTTTGTAAACACCACCGGCTCTTTCCATAGAGCTATCAAAACTATTTTCAATTTCTTTCCGTAGGAGATTAATACCTTCTTCCGCGCTTTTAGCCTTGATTTGGGCGCGTTTTGCCATAGTTTCAATGTTATCAACTACAGAATCTGGAAGAATATCAATCAGTTCTTTAATTTTTTTATAGGTCTCACTATCTTTGTCTTGGATAGCTGCTATGACTTCACCATAAACATTACTACCTTTCTTAATAGATTTGACAACTTCATTGATATTAGGCTTTAATCCTCCTATAACTATGGCTTTTTCTGCATCTTCAAAAATATCTTTTCTTAAGAATTTTAGTTCTCGCAAAGGCTTATCTAAAATATCTTCGTAATTACCTATGTTTGCCCCGAAACTCTCTATATATTTATCTAGGCTATCTCTCATCCGATTTATACTGGTGTATATATCATATTTATCTTGGTAAAAATCCTCAATAATACGGTTATACTCTAGTTCCAACTGTCTATAATCTGCGGCAATATTGGTGGCAAATTCACTAGATAATTCCCGATTATTAATGTACACTTGCAACTGAATTAAAATCTGTCTAATATCATCTAGACGTTCATTTTTGAATTGCTCTAGCCTAATCTGAGTTAATTTTTTTATCAGTATTGGCAGTTGCAGTGTATCCATAAAAGTATTCGCAAAATTTTCACCACCAATATAGGAAGGCGCACTCCGTTTTTGATCACCAAAAATAGTTTCTTTTTTAAATCTAGAACTAGACTTTCTCCAGAGACTGAAGAATGAACCCATTGCCCAAGTTACTTTCCGAGGTAAAGTTGCCAATAAACCTTTAGCCTCTTGATTAATGCTTTGAATTAAAGGATTACTATAAATTTTATTGACTAGTTGAATTATTTCTGGATTTTCTGAGTTTTGAGTATCACCAGCTAAAAGAATTTCAATTGATTTTCTCAAATGTTGAGCCCGCCATTGCAACACTGTAGTTAATAATTCTTGAATTTCTGAAGCCAATAAGCTTAAAATCAAGTAAATGAACATTAAGCCCAGTACCACATCTAAAATAAAAGGTAGGTTCATTCGCATTCTCCTTATGTATAATTTACCAAGTGCTAATAGTAGCATTTGTAGCATTTAACAGTCAAGATGCTTGTAAACTTCCTTAAAAAATTCCTAAGAAAATTTTCGCCAATTTTGATGACGTGGCTGGAATTGAGATCACACCTGAGTAAATATTTTTACCCTCAGCCATTGCCATTACTTTGGGCAGAACTAATTATTACACGCTGTAGTGTTTATATTGTTTCCCAGTCTAATGAAGTACACACAAATTTATTTATTGTTCCCTGTTCCTTAAAACTAAAAAACTTTGTACCTTACGAGCATGGGAACTACTATATTTGTTAATTACTAAGGAAATTGACACTCTCAGCGGCTAAAGCCGCTGAGATTCTACATTCACTGACTCACCGTTAGACGACAGGTTTGCACCAATCGCCCAAGAGGGCAAATCTCCTGTAGCGTAGCTTCCGGTATGCCCTACCGTAGTTAATCCTAGCTTTAGGATGTTGATACTGGCATTAACATCTCTGTCTTCTACGAACCCACAATGATGACAATTATGAGTTCTAGTTGATAGGGATTTTTTCACTTTTTGACCACAGTTAGAACAATTTTGAGAAGTATTATATAACTCATTGTCGCCACATTTTTCTCTGGGAATGCAGTTAATATGATGTCACAAAACGTCTATTTTTTACCCTTGTTCATTCTTTCAATTTGGGGAATTTCTTGGTCTTGATGACTCATATTGTATTGAGTTATAGTCACAATCAAAAAAATTGCACTTCCCAGAACTAAGAACAAAAAAGGACGTTTAATCAAAATAAAGTCTCTAATGAGCCTCGCTAAAGGTCGGCTTTGACGACGTAAAGCGGAAGAGATTATTATTTGTCTCCAAATAAATGGATCACGCACATAGTGTCCACTTTGACAAACAACTAATTTTTCTTGGCAATAAGGGCAGGTAAATAAACCAATATAAGATTTTATGGGCTTGGTTCTGTTATTCCTCTGGCAAATTGGGCAAGTCACATAATGATTATCAAAAGTATTTGTACTCATCTACCTCATCCACTTAGTCGCTTAATTTTTTATATAGCAATATTTGTACTTAATTTTCCTAAAAACATAATAGCATAATTACGGGTACTTCTTAGTAAAATGCTATTGTGGAATTTAAGAATGAAATTGTTCTAACATAAGTTGACTCAGATAAACCAACTGATTAAGTGAGTTCTCGCTGATTTAAATTTTTGATTGTTAATTTTTCATTCCTCCTTTCCGTACTCTAGTGATATACTGATCCTAATATTAACCCAAATTACTACGACCTTAGGACATAATTATTATTTTCCCCATATTTTGTGATTTTTATCCATTATTGAGGCAACCCCTTGACTCAATAATAAACCACAATCAGAAATAGCAGATAAAAATGGATTTTTCCTGATATTTACCCCGTATATCAATGACTCTCTTGCCTCCTATTTCCCAGAAGAAGGTCAGGGAATCCCCTGCTTTTCCCCCACCTTCCATTCAGTTCGCTAACTTAATTAATCGTTTTGATCCCTCCCCGGAAACAGTAGTGCTGTTTTTAGCCGTATTAGTCGGCGGTAGTACGGGTGTGGGCATAGTTACCTTTCACAATTTAATCCAGCTAATTAACAATTTCATGCTGGAAAATTTCATGGGAGAGATTGGGATCTGGGGTGCTTGGACTTTAGCCGCTGTTCCTACCCTGGGCGGAATTATTGTTGGCCTCATGCGTTGGCGTACACAGGATTTCGGACCAGGACTTTCATCTCTAATAGCAGTTTCTCAAGGCAAAGAAGCAAAGAAACCACTGCGGCCAGTTACAAAAATGATCGCTGCGGCTGTTTCTTTAGGTAGTGGTGCATCTCTAGGACCAGAAGGTCCAAGTGTAGAAATTGGGACTAATTTCGGAGTTTTGTTGTCTGATATATTACAGGTTTCTCAAGAGCGTCAGCGGTTACTACTGGGGGCTGGGGCGGCAGCTGGTTTAGCGGCTGGTTTTAATGCCCCCATTGCGGGAGTATTTTTTGCCTTAGAAGTAGTTATGGGTAGTACGTATTTTGCTACTTCTGCCGTAAGTGTGGTGTTACTATCCGCCGTTGTAGCTGCCTTAATTGCTCAAATTGGCTTAGGTTCACAACCAGCTTTTGCTTTACCCGCTTATCAAGTTCGCAGTTATCTAGAATTACCGCTTTATCTAGGTTTGGGTTTAGGTGCTAGTTTAATTTCTGTCACATATACTGAATCAATTCGTTTAGCTAAAGCCGGTTTTGCTGGTAATTTATCAGGGTTAAAGTTATTAGGTAAAATTCCTCAGTCAATTCAGCCTATTCTTGGTGGTGTAATTATTGGTGCAGTGGGTTGGCGCTACCCGCAAATTTTGGGTATTGGTTATGGAACTGTAGAAGCTATGCTACAGGATGAAGATTTTTCCCTGAATCTATTACTCATATTACTGGTGTTAAAATTGCTGATGACAGCAGTAAGTTCTGGTAGTGGTTTTGTGGGGGGATTATTTGCCCCAGCTATGTTTTTAGGTGCTTCTTTTGGATCTGCCTATGCTAAATTTTTGGCTGTGGTAATACCAGGAATTGGAGAACATATTGCCGCTCCTCCAGCTTATGCAATGATAGGAATGGCAGCAGTTTTAGCCGGTAGTGTGAGAGCACCATTAACAGCAATTTTACTGTTATTTGAATTAACCCGTGATTATCGCATTGTTTTACCTTTAATGGCAGCAGTGGGTTTAAGTACTTGGTTGGTAGAACAAATTAAACCAACTTTAGATGCTAATACTAATCTGCAGCAGATTGGTTTACCAGAATTGAAAGATGAAAAAGTGGAACTTTGGCAGCAAATGTTAGTAGCAGATGCTATGCACACTTGTCCTAAAAAATTATCAGCAACTCTGGGAGTATTAGAAGCTGCCGTAGCAATTACCAGGGAACGAATACGCAGCGCTTTGATTATTGATGATAATGACGGTAAGATCGTGGGAATTTTGTCTTTAGAAGATATTAAACGGACTCTTTCTATATGGCAAAATCTTCCTAATTCATCTACTGAAATTCAGGAATATTTATCTAGTCAAAAACTGATAGATATTTGTACTACAGATATTATTTATGCTTGGGAAGATGAACCTTTATCTGAAGCTTTAGACCGCATGGCATTACGTGGTTTACATCAATTACCAGTGGTAGCTAAGGACAATCCTGATTTTATCCTTGGGTTACTAGAAAGAGAACAAATTGAATTAACTTGTAATTTAACGGCAATCAATAAGGTATTACACCAATATTTACCAGTCATTCCCACTACTGAATATATAGAGGAAATTGGGAATTGGTGATTTGTCAGTTGTGAGTTGTCAGTTGTGAGTTGTCAGTTGTGAGTTGTCAGTTGTGAGTTGTCAGTTGTGAGTTGTTAGTTGTGAGTTGTTAGTTGTTAGTTGTTAGTTGTCAGTTATTATTACCTATGATTTATTGCTTGTTACCTAAATTTTGGTGATAGGTCAGTTATAAGTTATGCAGCAGTCAGGGGTAAAACAAAACCACTGACAACTGAAAACCCACAACTGACTAATGAATTTTCATTAAGCCGTAGCTTCTACTTCCGTATCTTCTAAAGATTCTGGATCTACTTGCCGGAGTCGAATATGCTTTTTCCCTAAAGTAATGACAAACTCATCACCAGGTTGAAGATTCATCTGTTTTGTGTAAGCTGCACCGATTAATAAATTGCCATTTGATTGCACACTAATTCTATAGCTGGCACTGCGTCCACCCCTTCCATTGGCACTGGGTGAACTATCTAACTGAATACCCTCAGCATCAATCAGGGCATTCAAGAACTTCATCATATTGACTCGCTCTATACCATTTTTGGTAACAGTGTAGTAGCCACACTGTTTAGCTTTGTCATCTTTGCTGATTGTTTCTAGCTCTTTAACTTTTTTGAGCAGTTCTTCACCGATTAGGGGTTCAATTTTTTTATGTTTAGGCATCAACTTAGGTCGAAAATGAATTTTTGAAGTTGTCAAGTGGATTTTATTTTAGCCGACATTGAACTAATTAGAACAGAAGCCCTTAGTTTTTCAATCAGCCTAGCCAAGTATATTACACTCATAGTCAAAATTGTTGTACTATCATCAATATTCTTAAAAATTTATAGGAAATATAATTACGATCATGCCGATAGCTACTATCTACCAATTTTCAATGAGAGATGAATTTATTTGTGTAGGTGGGGAACAGGGAATAGAGAACAGGAAAAATGATGCTAAAAGCGTAATAAGTTTTTTTACAATCAAATGAAAGTTTTATATAGTATAGTTATTCGATTTGTAAAATTCTTCAATCAGCCAGGGATGAAGAAAGAACAATTGGGGAAATAAAATTAATGATAACTGCTATATGAAACTAACGACAAGAGGACACTATAGCGTCAAAGCATTGCTAGATTTGAGTTTACAGCCAAAATATGGACCTGAATCCGTGAGAGCGATCGCTAAACGTCAAGATATTCCTGCTCCCTACTTAGAAAAGCTACTCATAGAAATGCGTCGAGCCGGATTAGTAACTTCAATTCGTGGTAGCGTCGGTGGATACAAATTAGCCAAAAAACCTGCACAAATATCAATTGGCCAAATTTTAGAGGCTGTTGGTGAAAATATTACCAATTTACCCCTGAATCATGCCACACCTACTCAAACAGCAGATTGGGTAACATCGAGCCTTTGGAACAGACTTAACCAAAAATTGAAAGAGGCTTTGTACAATATTACCCTAGCTGACCTCTATTATGATGCTCGCAGTTGGCAAGCCTCCCAAAGTGAAGAAGCCAATTTTGTAGTTTAGTAGGGGCACAGTCAGCAATTAGGAGTTAGGAAAAAGAATAAATGACATCTGCTGTTTTGGTTTTAGCTGCATTGTTAGATTACTTAATCGGAGATCCTTGGGGTTGGCCTCATCCCGTGCGGGTCATGGGATGGGTAATTTCGCTCTTGAGTAAACTTGCCCTCAAATATTGTCAAAATCCTTTTTCTCAGCGTCTCGCAGGGATTATAATGGGGTTAACTGTGATCATTGGCAGTGGTTTGGTGGGTTGGATTATAGTTGAAGTAGCCAAATGGATACATCCATTTTTAGGAATTGCTGTACAAAGTATCCTTTTAGCTAGTTGTTTTGCTCTCAAAAGTTTACGAAATGCAGCAATAGAAGTTTTACAACCCTTAGAAAATGGAGAATTAGAACCAGCGCGAATGATTTTAAGTAATTACGTAGGTAGAGACACGGTCAATCTTTCTGCAGCGGAAATTTTTAGAGCAGTATTAGAAACCGTCACCGAAAATGCTACTGATGGAGTAATGGCTCCTCTTTTTTACACTATTATTGGTGCATTTATCCCTGTTATCGGTGCTGTTCCTTTGGCTTTAGTATATAAAGCTAGTAGCACTTTAGATTCCATGGTCGGTTATAAAGAAGTACCTTATACTTATATTGGTTGGTTTAGTGCAAGATGGGAAGATGTTTTAACTTGGTTACCTTGTCGATTAACAGTGATAACCTTATCATTATTATCCTTGAAACCTGTAAATGTTTGGAGAATTTGTTACCGCGACGCAGCGAAAGATCCTAGTCCCAATTCTGGTTGGAGTGAATGTGCTTATGCTGCGGTTTTAGGTGTGCAAATGGGAGGCATAAATTGGTATCGTGGAGTAGCTCAAGAGAAACCACTTTTAGGAGATGCTATTTATCCTATTACATCAGATTCCATTGATAAAGCTTTACAATTAACCAGATATGCGTTTTTACTATGGCTAGGACTAGCAGTATTTTTTAATTTCTTTGTAATCTGATTCAATAAGAAAATCAGAAATTTGTCCAATCACCAATTACCAAGCACTAATTTTATGTCTACTAAAGTAGTTGAAATTCTTTCATCAGAAGAACTGCGTCGGACATTAACTCGTATAGCTTCTCAGATTATAGAAAAAACAAGAGATCTATCACAGTTGTTACTTTTAGGTATTTATACGAGAGGAGTACCATTAGCTTATTCATTGGCGCGACAAATAGAAATTCTAGAAGATGTCAGCGTTTCCGTTGGCTCTTTGGATATTACATTTTATCGTGATGATCTTGATCAAATCGGGTTGAGAACTCCAGAAAGAACCGATATTCCTTTTGATTTAACAGGTAAAACGGTTGTACTTGTAGATGATGTCATTTTTAAAGGAAGAACTATTCGTGCGGCTTTAAATGCAGTCAGCGAATATGGTAGACCAGAAGTAATTCGTTTAGCTGTATTAGTAGATAGAGGTCATCGAGAAGTACCAATTCATCCAGATTTTATCGGTAAAAAGTTACCGACAGCAAAAGAGGAAATTGTCAAAGTTTATCTGCAAGATCTTGATGGATACGATGCTGTAGAATTAATTAGTAATGATCGTGGATTAAATAACCTATAATTCTTGGGGTAAGCATTCATTAAAAACAACAAAAGCATAAGAAAATCCTCGTAATTAAGCATGATTTTTCCAATTTCTTAAAATTGACTAACTAAAAAAATGTACATCACAACACAACCAGATCCAGTTCGTTTAGAAATATTCAAAAATCTCTATCAATTTATTGCGGAACAAATGGGAATTATTCTGCAAAATACAGCCGCGTCAGTAAATATTAAAGAACGGCTAGATTTTTCCTGTGCTATTTTTGATAGTTCGGGTTTATTAGTTGCAAATGCTCCTCATATTCCGGTACATTTAGGCTCAATGAGTGAAAGTGTCCGTAGTTTAATTAATGATCAAAATGAGAATATTAAACCGGGAAATGTTTATTTATCAAATAACCCTTATAATGGGGGAACACATTTACCTGATGTGACAGCAATTACTCCAATTTTTAATGTACAAAAAAACCAAATTATTTTCTATGTTGCTTCCCGTGGACACCAAGCGGATATAGGTGGTATTACTCCTGGTTCTATGCCTCCCCACAGTACCACAGTAGCAGAAGAAGGCATTATTTTTGATAATTTTCTGTTAGTCAAAGAGGGAGATTTTCAAGAACTAGAAGTTAGAAATTATTTGTTAAACCATCCTTATCCTAGTCGGAATCCTGATCAAAATATTGCCGATTTTAAAGCCCAACTTGCTGCTAATGAAAGAGGAGTTCAAGAACTTGGTAAAATGGTCAATCAATATGGACTAGAAACGGTACAAACCTATATGCAGTTTGTCCAAGATAATGCGGAAGAATCAGTCAGACGAGCAATTGATGTCCTTAAAGATGGTGCATTTATTTATGAAATGGATAATGGGGGAAAAATTCAAGTTAAGGTAACAATTTACCAAAAAAATCGTAGTGCTAAAATTGATTTTACAGGCACATCTGCACAACTAAATAGTAATTTTAATGCTCCCAAAGCCGTAACCCAAGCAGCAGTTTTATATGTATTCAGGACATTAGTTAATGATAATATTCCTCTCAATGCTGGTTGTCTCAAACCTTTAGAAATTATTATTCCTGAAGGTTGTATGTTAAACCCAATTTATCCAGCAGCAGTAGTAGCAGGAAATGTAGAAACTTCTCAAACAATTGTTGATGCTTTATATGGTGCTTTAGGAGTAATGGCCGCTTCCCAAGGAACAATGAATAATTTCACTTTTGGTAATGACAAATATCAATATTATGAAACTATTTGCGGTGGTTCAGGTGCGGGAAGAAATTTTCATGGTACAGATGCAGTTCATACTCACATGACTAACTCCCTCTTAACAGATCCTGAAATTTTAGAAACTCGTTATCCTGTACAATTAGAAAGCTTTAGTTTGCGTGTTGATAGTGGTGGTAAAGGCAAATATACGGGTGGAAATGGGGTAATTCGTCGGATTAAATTTCTCGAACCAATGACAGCGAATATTCTGGCTAGTCATCGTTTAATTCCTCCATTTGGGTTACATGGTGGAGAAAATGGAAAAGTAGGAAAAACCTGGATAAAACGGGAAAATGGAACTGAAGAAAATTTAGGGAATACAGCTACAGTAGAAATGCAAGGGGGTGATATTTTTGTGATAGAAACTCCCGGAGGGGGAGGATTTGGTAGTTTGACCATCTAGATGTGGTAATTTCAAGTGTATGATTAAACTACCATCTGTTAATTCTTCAATCTTTTGCTGTTGGTAATTCTGATAATTTGAGAGAATCTGCTTTTTGTTTTCTGTTTTCTTGAGGCTTTCGTGACATTATTTTCATTACATATTCAGCATTCTATTTACTTGTGTTTGTGCTAAGGGTTTACGTTCAATATTTTGGAAACATTCGATTTTTTTAAGTTGTATATAAGCAGTTTTAAAATTACTGATTCTTAATAAAACAATATCTTGATAAACTGCATCTTGAGGACTTTTGATATCTATTACCAAGTCTTGTAGTTGATTTTGGCTAATAGCTAAATTCAGATATTTCAAAAATACTTCTCGTTTTTTAGAACGAACACTTACCAAATACCAATTATTAGTGCTTTGTTCTGATGAATTTGAATCTATAGTTTCGATTGGTGGCATGATTGACTGTGTACTTTTTTGAATTTATTGAAAGAGAAAATTCTCAATTGTGTGTTTTTTTGATTTCTGTAATTTTTGTGATCTTGATGTGGAATTAATTATTCAAATCCCAGGAATCACGCAAATCACAGTTTTGAATTTAGCCAATATTTGTAGGCTGCATAAGCTAATGTGACTACTCCGGTAATAATAGCAGATTCATCCACCTCAAATTGCGGATGATGCAAAGGATGATTAATCATTCTATCTTCATAGCCTACACCTAAGCGAAACATTGAACCAGGGGCGTGTTCTAAATAAACAGAAAAATCTTCTGCACCTAAGGATGGTTCTGGTAAAATTTGTACACAATCACTAGTCCACGCTTCTTCCGCTGATGATTGTAATAATTGTGTTAGTGCATTATCGTTTTGTACACTAGGTACACCTTGATGATAATTGACTTGATATTTAGCGTTGTAAGAATTACAAATATTAGCAACTATTTTTTCAATCCACTGTGGTAGTTTGTCGCGGGTTTCTGGGTGAAGCGATCGCACTGTTCCTAATAACTGTACCTTATCAGCAATTACATTAGGAGCTCGTCCGCCATTAATTTGGCCAATACTTAATACTACAGGACGTAAAGGATTTTGTGTCCGACTAATCGCTTGTTGTAATGATGTAATTACTTGGGCTGCAATCCAAATTGCATCTATGGCTTCATGGGGACGCGCACCATGTCCAGATTCACCGATAATAATAATTTCTAAACTGTCTGCGGCTGCTGTTAATGCACCATAGCGGATACCGACTGAACCAGCGGGAATGGAAGGAAAAACGTGTAACCCTAAAATGGCCGCCACATTATTCATTACTCCATCTTTTACCATCCAATTTGCACCTTGGGCAATTTCTTCGGCTGGTTGGAATAAAAACCTCACCTTCCCACCCAATTCAGGGGCAATTTGGGAAAGTACCATCGCTGTCCCCAAACCTACTGTAGTATGAATATCATGTCCACAGGCGTGCATGACCCCTTCAATTCGAGAAGCATATTCTAAACTTGTGCGTTCTTGAATGGGTAAAGCATCCATATCAGTGCGAATTGCCAATATACTATCACTGGATTGTGTCCCTTTTAATTCGCCAATGACACCTGTTTTACCTATACCTTCTTCTACGTGTAGTTCACTGGCAGATAAGACACCTGCAATAAAAGCAGCGGTTTGATATTCTTGTCCGCTGAGTTCTGGATGTGAATGAAGATGTCGGCGAATTTCGACTAGACGGGGTGCTATGTTTGTTGTTATATCTTTGATTCGTTTGAGCATGACAATAATTTTAATTCATTAACCTCATATTTCAGTTTAAGTACCCAAGCATAATTAATTGTACATATTGATTGAAAACAAGAATTTCTTTATTCTTTACCTTTTCCCTCTCCTAACTATAAAATTTATTTTGCACGACTACTAATAAAAACCCGCTCAATCTTTTTGAGTTTTATCGAATATCAAAGCCAACTAGATACATTAGTTTTCAATAATATATTCTTATACTTGACAGGTGTACGCTATAGGAGTTAGGATAATTTTAGTGGTGTTTAGATTGTAGCCATAATCATTGAAAAGTTCAAAGTTACAAGCAAAGACTAGTAATATCGAGCAATAAGTAGATAAGTACAATAAAACCGAAATCTGCACATAAAAATAAACCATTCTCAAGATACACTGCAATTGACCACACCAAAAACCAGAGAAGCAAATAAATAATTACCACGGACAACTGACTAACTTATGATTGAATATCTGATTTTTCTGGCTATTTCTACCGCAACCTTTGCTTTGTTTGGTTTAGGACTGAATTTACAATGGGGTTTTACAGGTCTAATTAACTTTGGTCATATTGCTTTTATGACTTTGGGTGCGTATACAATGGTTTTGTTAAGCTTAAAGGGTGTATCTCTACTACTTTCAGCGATAATTGGGGCAATTGTCGCCGCTTCCCTGGGTTTAGTAATTGGTTTTGCTACTCTACGTTTACGCGAAGATTATCTTTCAATTGTCACTATTGGTACAGGTGAGTTAATTCGATTGATAGTCAATAACCAGGAGTTACCTGTGGGTAATACATGGATATCGGGATCTTTTGGTGTACAAAGTTACGTTATTCCTTTGTCAAGTACCCCAAATTTATTTTTCCGCATCATCATGATTGTTGTACTAAATATATTAACAGGAATAACATTATTTTCTTTATGGCGTTGGGTGCAGACTGCTCAAATTTCTGCAAGTAATAATATAGTTAGAAATAGTAGTCTTAAACAAGAATTTATTTCTCGTTTGATAGTAGGAATAGCTTTAGGATTATTGGCTGGAGCAATTTATATTTCTGGTGTAATTGGACTATATAATTATAATCCCAAAGCGGGTTTAATGTTGTTGGTATTATTAATTTTAGCTTTTGTTTTTTGGCGGTTAGAAATTTTAGTGCGATCGCCTTGGGGAAGAGTGCTAAAATCTATTCGTGAAGATGAAGAAATTCCCAAAGCATTAGGTAAAAATGTATTTTCCTATAAACTCCAATCATTAATGTTAGGTGGGGCAATTGCGGGGATTGCTGGGGCATTCTTCGCTTGGCAACTAGCAGCAATTTATCCCGATAATTTCCAACCTCAACTCACCTTTGATGCCTGGATTATGGTAATTTTAGGCGGTTCTGGTAATAATCTGGGAACTATTTTAGGTGCTGTGATGTTCTTTGCCTATGATGCTCTAACTAGGGAATTTTTACCCAAAATTGTACCTCTAGATGTAGAAAGGATTGGCGCTTTTCGGATTATGTTTATTGGGTTACTTTTAATGGTGCTGATGATTTGGCGGCCTCAAGGAATTTTAGGGAAAAAGGAGGAACTGACTCTTGGTAAATAATTGGAAATTTGTGATGTTAAAATAGTTGATACAAGCCGTTTATGGGAGGAATAGCCATGATAGTTGCAACTGCTAACAAGATGACTTTTGAGGAATTTCTTAATTATGACGATGGGACGGATAATTTATATGAATTAGACAATGGAGAATTAATTCATAAGCCTTTAGAAAGTGAGATAAATCGGCGCATAGCAATGTTTTTAGTTGCCTATTTTCTACAATTAGGTATTCCCTATTACCGCTTGAGTATGAAAACAGAAATTGCTGTGAATAGTCGGCAGGTGGGGGTGCGTGTTCCTGATTTGACGGTGTTTTCTGAAGAATTAGCTCAAGTGATTCAGGGGGCTACGCGCTCGCTAATTTTAATGGATATGCCGCTGCCTTTGTTGGTGGTTGAGGTAGTGAGTCCAAATCAGGAAAATCGTGATTATCGTTACAAGCGTTCTGAGTATGCGGCGCGGGGAATTATTGAGTATTGGATTGTTGATCCAATTGGGCAAAAAGTGACGGTTTTGGAATGGGTGGAGGGTTTTTATGAAGAGCAGGTTTATAGCGGGGATGATATGATTTGTTCGCCTCTATTTAGTGATTTAAAGTTAAGTGTGGCTGAGGTTTTACAGGGATGAAATTTGATGAACTCCGACAATTTTTATTCCATAAAAATAATTAAAAACCAACAAAAAACCTAAAAATTAAGTTGAGAATAAAAGTATTATGATAAATAACATGGAATCACCCCAATTACCTCTTTTAGCTGCAACTGGACTTTGTAAAAATTTTGGCGGAATTAAAGCAGTTGAAGAAGCTAATATCGAAGTTATCAAAGGTAGTATTACTGGATTAATTGGTCCTAATGGTGCTGGTAAAACTACTTTATTTAATTTACTCTCTAGTTTTATCCGTCCAGATAAAGGTAGAGTCATTTTTGACGGTGAACCTATTCATCAATTACAATCATACCAAATTGCCCAACAGGGTTTAGTAAGAACCTTTCAAGTAGCACGGGTTTTATCGAAGTTATCAGTATTAGAAAATATGTTACTGGGAGCGCAAAAACAAACAGGTGAGAACTTTTGGCAAGTCCAATTTCAACACCACCTAATTGCTAAAGAAGAAAAGCAATTAAAAGAACGGGCAATGTTTTTATTAGAGTCCGTAGGCTTGGAAAAAAAAGCCGCTGATTATGCCGGTAGTTTATCCGGAGGACAACGGAAACTTTTAGAAATTGGTCGGGCTTTAATGACAAATCCTAAGTTAATATTGCTAGATGAACCTGCTGCTGGTGTAAATCCCAGATTAATTGACGAAATATGCGATCGCATTTTAAAATGGAATCGTCAGGATGGAATGACATTTTTAATTATTGAACATAACATGGATGTAATTATGTCTTTATGTGATAGAGTTTGGGTATTAGCAGAAGGAAAAAATTTAGCTGTTGGTAGTCCTACAGAAATTCAAAATAACAGCAAAGTTTTAGAAGCATATTTAGGAATTTAAAATTCATCAAGTTAGGAGTCATTCAGTCTATAGTCGCCACAAAAACTAAAATCAGTGATTAACCGTAACCTGCAAGAAACCCATTTAAACCGCGCCCGTGCTAGTCTCAGACAAGCATTGTCTTGGTATGGATATCTCCGTAAATCGGGACAACTAGCTACAAATCCAGAATTAGCAAGTTTGCTAAAACCGGAAATAGAAGCTTTAAATAACACACTCCATAAATTAGATGCAAATGTGATTAGAATTGCGGCTTTTGGTTTAGTCAGTCGCGGAAAATCAGCAGTATTAAATTCTTTATTAGGAGAAAAAATTCTGCAAACCGGACCTCTAAATGGTGTCACTCAATGGCCTCGTTCTGTACCTTGGAAACCAGGAGATAAGGTATTAGTCGAATTAATTGATACTCCTGGTTTAGATGAAATTGCTGGAGATGTCCGGGCGCAAATGGCGCGAGACGTGGCACGTCAAGCTGATTTAATCTTGTTTGTTGTTTCTGGGGATATTACTAGAACCGAATATCAAGGATTATTAGAATTACGTCAAGCCCAAAAACCCCTAATTTTGGTATTTAATAAAATTGATTTATATCCAGATATAGATAGAAAGGCAATATATGAAAATCTTCAACAATTAGGCGCGGGAAATTTACAAAATAAGCCCTTATTACCCGATGAAATTGTCATGGTAGCGGCTGAACCTGCACCAATGGAAGTGAGGGTAGAATATCCAGACGGAAGCATTACTTCTGAATGGGAAACACCACCTCCCCAGGTAGATGAATTAAAGCAAACAATCCTAAATATTTTAAATAGAGAAGGACGCTCTCTTTTAGCTTTAAATGCACTAATTCAAGCTAGAGAATTGGAAGAAAATATCGCCGAAAAAACCGTTGATATCCGCGAAAAAGAAGCAGAAGATATTATTTGGCGATTTAGTCAATATAAAGCTTTGGCTATTGGTTTAAATCCTATTGCTTTTTTAGATATTATTGGTGGTTTCATTACCGATTTAGCCTTAATTCGAGCTTTGGCTAAATTGTATGGTTTACCCATGACTAGCTATGAAGCCAGTAAACTATTAAAAACAATTTTATTCAGTTCTGGTGGTTTATTATTAAGTGAAATTGGTAGTAGTTTTATATTAGGTTTAGGTAAAACTACCGCAGCTATAGCTAGTGGTGATAATCCTCTGAATATTACTACTTTTGTTGGTAGTGCTATTACCCAAGGTGGAATCGCCGGTTATGGTGCTTATACAGTCGGTAAAGCTGCACAGTTATATCTAGAAAAGGGCTGTACTTGGGGACAATTAGGTGCTAATACCGTTATTCGGGAAATTCTATCACAAGTTGATAAAAATACTATTTTGTACCGCTTACAGCAAGAATTAGGCGGTAATTTTGGGGAATTTTGAGAGAGGATTAACTTTGTAGTGTGGGCATCTTACCCGCTATAATTATACAAACTAAATGCAGTACAGCTTAGGCGATTACTCTGATTTCTTAGCGTACAAAACTCCCGATTTGGGACAGTCTAGCCATTATCAATTCATAAACTCCCTAAAACCTCCAATTTTTCCCGCCAATTTTCATCATAGCGCAGGGTTAATATCTGATATCCAGCATTGTATCTCAGATTATCTCTCTCAATTTGGTCTTGCTTTTTCTGTTCAGGACTATCATGAACTGAACCATCACAGAAAATAGCAGTTTTTTCATCTTTATAAATAAAATCTGGTTTACAATTGGCTTCGGGAATTAATTCCTGGGCTGTATCAGGTAGTTTATAACCCCGTTGGTAAATCTCTTGTAAAACTTCTCGTTCAAAATCAGAGTTTGCATCTGTTTGTGTGAATAGTTCCTGATATTTTTCATCTCGAAATACACCGGATATTTCTACTGTACTTGCTTGCAGATCATCGAGTAAAGGTTTAATCAGATGACGATTAATCAAAGGATGGTCAAATTGATTTCTGTAGGAAAGTAAGCATTCATAGCAAGCTTGGACACAGCTATCTTTAGGTGTTTGAAAATGACAGAAATCTAAGGCTGCATTGGCGATTTTTTGAAAAGCTTTTGGTTGTTGGAGTAGTTGAGATAAAACCCCAGCACCACCTTCTGATGCTTCCCAAAATAAAAGATATTTACCTTCTCCTAATCGTTCTGAATCTAGTTCATCTGGTTCTAATTTATAAACTGCTTGAATTGCTGTTTCTAGGATGTATTGGAGTGTGGCAATAAAGGCTTCTTTATTGTCTTGGGGAACAATCAAGGGTTCAATGACGAGAATATTACAAGTGTCATCTACCATTAAATTAACTTCAGTGTGCAAAGTTTCGGCGGGTAAGTTGGTTGGTGATAAATTTGTTTTTAAATCTCCCCAAAGTCCTGTTTTGATATCTAATTTAAAACCTCTTTCTTCGGTGTTTTTCTTCAGTCCCCGATTAATCCGCCATAAGGTGGCTGTACTACCATAGGTTAATTTGAATAGTGGTGTATGATCTGCTGCTAAAACTGTGGCAGATTCTTGTTTTTGGGCGGCATAGCGGAAATGGGTGGTGATGTTATAACCGTATTTGAGTCTTTCTTCTTCGTCGCAGGTGATCCTTTCTCTTCTGCGAGTGAGGGCGGTATCCATTGAGAGAACACGACTTAGTTCAGAAAGATTTTGATAGGCATCTGGTTTGAATTTTGTGCCGCAGTTTTCACAAGTATCACGGCTCAAATTATCTGTATGGAAATAACCGCAGTTAAAACAACATTTTACTCGTTGGTACTGGCTATCAATTCCACCGACAGGAATTTTGGTTTTTGATACCATGAATTTACTACCTTCATAGTAAATAATATTACTGGGTGCAAATTCCCGTAAAGCGACAACACGAGGACGGGAGATAAATTCACCACCGTCATTAGTGGGAATATATGCCCTCACAGGTAAGCGGGGGAAGTTAAACCCTGGTAAAAATCCTTCAGCAGCGAAGTAGCGGTAGGGATAAAATTCAAATTCGCTATTACTTTTACCTTGGTTGAGTCCGACTAATAAGCTTCTTTGTCGTAATGCTTCTCGTTCCTGGGCTTTGGCAATGTCATTTTCTTCTTGGGTGACATAGCCTCTAGCATGACGGTCTATGATGTTGCGGGCTTTGTCTAATTGGATCACGGCTTCACGGTATAGTTCCCGCCAGCGATCGCATTTTCTATTCAATGTATTCAGTGCATTTTCTATGGTAAATTGTAGCCAATTCACAGAATACCAAGAGGCTTTTTGTAAATCAGTTTGGCAGAAAGCATCTGCAAGTATTGATTGAGTGGCTTGCAGACATTCAGCTAATTTTACAGGACTCAGTATCAATTGTTGACGGATGCTGTCTTTAAGGGGATAACCATCAACATCTAAATCGAGAATTTTGTTCATGGAGTCATCTAAGTAAACTCCCGTATGTGCCAGCCAGATAGAATATACGTGAGATTGGACTAAATCTTGGTTGGCTAATTCTAGTTTAGGTGGTGCAACAGCCCCAGCTACCATCTGTTCTTGACGTTTAAAGAAATATTGATCATGTCCACTACCAATGGCCGCATAGGTAATAACTAATGCTTCTTGTCCACTCCGTCCAGCCCGGCCACTGCGTTGGGCATAGTTAGCCGGACTGGGGGGAACGTTCCGCAAATGGACAACGCTGAGGTCAGAAATATCAATTCCTAATTCCATTGTCGGGGAACAGAATAAACTCGCTAATTCCCCTTTTCTAAACCTTTCTTCCCGTTCTTGACGGGCTTTAGTTTTGACTTGTCCTGTATGTTCTCGCCCTTCCATTGTTTGAATTTTTTGGGCATTACTTTGATAAAATTCCTGGAAGAATTTGTTAACAGGTATTTTGGCATCTTCTTGACCCTGTAAACGCTTAGACGAAAGAGGATCTGGAGGAATTTCAGTTAATATTGTAAATTTCCATACCAAGGAATTGATTTGTAATTGAATACCATTTTTAGTAGTTAAAAAACCGGCATCAGCTAAAGCAGCAATGAAGGTATTAATTAAAGTATTGTACTCTGTTTCTGTTAACAATTCACTGCGTAATGTCCAAGCTTTAGGAGAACGTAAAAACCGCCCAATTTTACTTCTAGTTGTTAATTTCACCTTGGCTTGTTTGTTGGTGCTACTATCTATAGTTGCGAACTGGGCAAAATTCAAATTCAACTTCTCACTTTCATCAAATACCCAAGGTTCTTTAATTGCTTGGAAAACATCTCTAATTAAAGAATCTTTATTATCAGGTTGGAGTAACTTAGCATCAATAGCTAATTCCCGACGGAGATGATTTAATAAAGCTAAAGCAGCAGTCAATCTTTCTTGAGGAGTTGCTTGTAATAAAACTGGATGACGGTGTTTATTCCAAATAGCTTTATCTGTACAAATTTCCTCTAAACCATCATATCCAATTACCAAAAGTCCGCACTGTTCTAAATTAGGTTGAACAATACGCCATCCTCTGCGTAAATCTTCATAAAGACGATATTCAATTAAGTCTTGAAAAGCTTTTTCGTTGCGTGTTTTACCTCTACCAAATTCTGCCACTTCTTTAGCATAATCTTTTTGGGTTATTCCCATTTGTTTGATAACTTCACTCACTAATTCCCTATGAGTAAGTTGTCCTTTATTTTGTAATGCACCTAATAAAGCAGCACGTAAAAAACTGGTTTGGACAAAATCATTAAAATGCCCCGCTTGTAATGAGGCATCTTGGCGATTATCGGTAAAACTGAGAATTTTAGCAGCTTGGGCTTTTTCGCCTGTGAAAACTTGTTTTAGACGGCTGACGGTGGATAAACAGAGGAGAGTTGTAGCGGTACTTCTACCTTCACTACTCAAGCGGGAAAGTTTGGTAAATTCGTTTTTATTCCCATCATGAACTACACCACAATTTAAACACACGCGAAATGGTCTAGGAACAAACCAACAAGTTGTTCCTTGTAATAGGGAAGTTGTAATTTTCCCGTTGGGGAGAATTTGTAATTTTTGGGGAATGAATTTAGCAAAGTCTTTTTTAGGAACTCTTCCTTTCTTTTTAGTTTCGGTAAACCAAGAATCAGGAAGTCTTTCTTCATCTTTATAAACATCCCAAAGTCCTGGTTCATCTAAGGTAATATAACCAGCTTGGATATCAGCATATTCGGGACTCATATCTAATGCTGTGGGAAGTTGGGGAAAGACTATTTGTTTGTCGTTATTGTAATTTACTACATAATAATCATGTCCACATTCCCGACAAAAAACGAGAGGATAAAGTAAACGGTTTTCTGTGGTGGTATATTGTCCTTCTAAGGTAAGAAACCGTTTTTCTGGAGTTTCGATAGTGGCGTAAACACTACCACCTTGGGAAATAAATTGATGGAGTCGAAAAGCTAAACCTTTAACTTTACTTCCCCATAAAAACATTTGTTTGAGGACATTGAGATATTGTTCGTAGTTTTGTTTGACTGCATTCTCATTTTCTGGTGTTAAAGTGCAACTACTAGCCAATATTTCTGCACCAGATTCTAAACTTATGGGTGTACGTCGGGTGTAATTCGTAGTTCGTAATTCATAATTTGTAATTGAAGAGTTTTCGGTTATTGGTTCGGGCGTTTTTTCTTCAGCTAAACCAAATGTCATTTCTATCCAAGAACTTAGGGGATGGTTTTGGAAGTTTTCTAATGTTTGTTCTGTCTCTGGTGGTAAACCTTTTTCAATGCTTTCTCGCAGTTCTTTTATCGTCGGTTCAGCCAGTTTTATAGAACGTTCTAAAGTTTCGTCTATGACGTTATGGGGTTTAATTTCAACACCAAATAATTTACTCGCAACATCTGCTACTACTTGACGGCGTTCTGTGCGTGTTCCTTCTGTGGACATGGTAGCACTTGTCCCAATACATAATAATTCGTAATTCGTAATTCGTAATTCGTAATTGGTAATATTTCCTGCGGAAATGTGATTTCCCAATTGGCTATTCTTTCCGCAGCGTTGACGGAGTTTTCTAATTAAAATCGCTACGTCTGCACCTTGTCTACCGCGATAGGTATGGAGTTCATCTAATACTAAAAATTTTAATTCTGGAGAAGCAACAAGTTTTTCTTCGTGGGTGCGGGAAAGCATTAATTCCAGCATCACATAGTTAGTTAATAATATGTGGGGTGGGTTATTTTGAATTTCGGTTTTTGTGTTTAAACTTTCTTGTCCGGTGTATTTAGCAACGCGAATATGGGTGTTAGGAACGTTATTGAGAAATTTCTTGATTTCTTCTTCTTGGGAGTTAATCAAGGCATTCATGGGATATACTAATATTGCCCTGACTCCTTGAATTTCTGGATGACGGAGTAAGTCGTTAAAAATGGGGACTACATAAGTCATACTTTTCCCAGAACCTGTACCTGTTGTTAATACATAAGGTTCTTGTTTTTCGGCGGTTTCAAATGCTTGTTGTTGGTGATAGTGGAAGTGAAAGGGTTTGCCATTTTTAGAGAAGTATTGAGCACATTCAGGATGTAAAATACCGCTATTTACTAATTCGGTAACTGTTGCACCAGGGCGATATTTGGGGTTAAGTTGGACGAGGGGATTTGTCCACAGTTGTCCTTTTTCAAGTTCTTGATTGACAAATTCTCTAACTTTATGATCACGGATTTTTAAGAAGCTTTCTATATAGCGGCGATAGTCGCCGATAATTTGATTACGGAAGTTAAATATATCGAGGTAATTCGTAATTCGTAATTCGTAATTCGTAATATTTCCTATGGCTACGCCACGCAAGCTATCGGAAACGCTACGCGAACGTAATTCGTAATTAAAGAAGGTTGGGGGGGTGCGTCCTAAACGGTGATCTATATATGCTATTAATTGATTAGTAAAGGTTTGTGTGAGGGTGTCAGGATTAAAGATTTCTGTGATTTCTGGATAATCCCATTCTGGGGGAATATGGGTGAAAATTAGGTTTAGTTGTTCGGGGGTGAGTTTAGCAATGTTTGTACAATCAACTAATGCTAATTTTTGTCCCATGAGGGAACTAATTAATAGAATAGCTGCTTCTGATTGTGGGATGAGTTCTTGTAGTTTGACTGGGATTTTCATAATTCGTAATTGTCTAAATCAGGATTATTCGTAATTCGTAATTCGTAATTCGTAATTCGTAATTCGTAATTCGTAATTCGTAATTATTTTGTCAGAATCAGGATTTCCAGGATTAAAGGATTTACAAGATGTGGTTTGATGTTTTTTGTAGTAATTTGAGAGTGAAGTTTTTCATGTTTAGATGATTATACTAATAAATTGCCTAATTGAATAATCTTTTTAACATAATTTAATCTTTTTATGTTTGATAACTTCCAAATAACATCCTGTACATCCTCTAATCCTGGTTATCCTGATATGGCTAACGCCCCGCTACGCTATCAGACAATTAACAATTACCAAACACCACACCACAGATATCAAAATCACATCCTGTACATCCTTTAATCCTGGAAATCCTGATTCTGACAAAATAATTACGAATTACGAATTACGAATTACGAATTACGAATTACATCCCAGGCTTCTAAGACTAATCTTTGTGTTCTATATTCCCCAAATTGTTTGATTTCATTGTTCTTTAATACTCTAAATGTTTCACTGGGAAAATCTGCACCATAGACTTCAGCAGGATCTAATATATATCGTAGTTCATCGCGGGTGAGTTGGTAAAGTTTGGCGTAATATGCGTCTAATTCGGCTCGAATTAAGGCGCGTTTGTTGGGATTCCAAATAAATGGTTCTCCGTTGTATCCCATGTCTTGCGCGAAGGGTTGCATATCCCAGGATGTGTACACTAATTCGAGGACGCGGGGGGTGATATATTCTATGTCTTTTTGTGTGTATCTTTCTGGGGGAATAACAGGAAGTTGTTTAACTATGAAGAAATTCAAGGTAGTTCCTCCCATTTTTTGGCGAGTTACAAAATCAAATACAAGACTATTAACAGAAGCGTAAAAACAAGCTGCTAATCTTGATTCAAATTTATGTGATATGAGTAAAGGTGCTTTGTTTCCTACTGCAATTTTAGGTAATAAGCTAAAAATAGCAGTACGTTCATTAGTTGAATTAGTAATATCTCTAAAACCTAACAACCAATTTTTATCCCATTTTCCACTTAATTTATTTTCAACTTCCTTTTTATCAACCCAATAACGAGGTTTAACGGTAAAAGATAAATCGCTTTTTTCATCATCTGTTAAATCACGAGTATCACCATTATCTGTATAAGTCGCCCAACGGTGATCAAATTGATGAAACATTTTCGCTTCATATAATGGTACTTTCAGATCCTCGACTTCTTCAAGAATTTGGGGATCTTGGGTGTGAAATAACCCGCTATCATTAGCCATATCAAACATACGCATAAATGAAATACCCCAAGGGTTAATTCCGGTTTTCTCATTTTCTAAAACTGGCACATTTTGATATATCTTTTTAGTTAATTCTGCATCTTTGCTAGTTCTAAAAACTGGACAAGTGAGAGTATTAGGATTAATTAATGCTATATCTTGAGGTGAAAGTTGAAACAACCGCGTTTGATTTTCTAATTGTTTAGGTTGAGTGACGAAAAATGCAAAATTACCGCGTTTAATTGGTTTACCACTCAAAGCAAGTAGAGAAAATTTCATTCTGCTATCTACAGCAGCAAATAATTTTTCTCGATTTTCAAAATCATATAAACTTGCTAAATTCTGCTTTTGAATTAAATCACCAAAAAACTTTTTACAAGTATCATCAGTTGCAATACCAGTAGGGACAATTACCCCAACTCGTCCATTATCATTAATCAAACTTCTCGTAGTTTCCGCAAACACAGCATAAGTATTAATATCTCCCACAGCAGTTAAAGGAAATCTCCCCGACTCCCGAATAAACTTACTTTGTGCTTCCGCATCATGTTTAGCATCTTCAAAAGCTTGTGCTAACGCTGGATTTTGCTTTGGTAACTCCTTAATCAACTTTTCCCGCGCTGCTTTATTTTGTGCGTTTGCAATATCCAAATTACGAGAAGCGAAAAACTCCTTTTCTTGTAACTTAATTCTCTCCCAAGGAGGATTACCTAAAACACAATCAAATCCTAATTCGTAATTCGTAATTTGTAATTCGTAATTATTAGATTGAGGGTTGAAAACTTCTGGGAATTCTAAAGGCCAGTGAAAGAAATTCTTTTCCTTTGCTAACTTATTCGCAGCTTCAATTAACCCTTGTAATTCGTAATTCGTAACTCGTAATGCTCCCTTCGGGAGAGCTTCGCTAACGTAATTAGATTGAGAATTGAGGATTTTTTGGACAGTTTCCCGTTTTAACCTATCTATAGTTGCTGTAGTTGGTAAAAGTTGTAAATTATGTTCAGTTAAATACATAAAAAATGCCGCAGTCCATAAATTACAAGCTACATATTTTAACCACCAATGATTATCTAAAAGATTATCTTGATATTTTCTCTCTTTTTCCTTAACTTCCTGGGGTGTATTTTCGGAAAAGTCCGCTAATTCTTGCCATAATTTCGCATAATTTACACCCTCATCTTCTATCTTTTCAAAAATAGATAATTGTCCTTGGGTTTCCCGTTCTTTTTTATTCCGCTTTTTAAAATCAGTGGCTAACTTCTTATCATCACCAGTCACCGCTTTAAAAGCATCATCAGGAATACCTGCATCTAAACAATCTAAATCCAAAACACCAACCAGAGAATTACCGCATTTAATCCGATGATCTAAAAAGTTCAAAGGTTTACCAGTCGCAAAACCTTCTATCCATAAAGCCACCTTACACAAATCTACCGCTAAAGGGTTCAAATCTACGCCATAAATACAGTTTTGAATCACATCACGCACCGCTTGACGTAAAGGTTCGGGTGCTGGTTGAGATTCCCCTGTTCTCACCTTCGCTAATTCCTTTCCTATGCGTCTTGCTGCTGCTAATAAAAAATGTCCAGAACCACAAGCAGGGTCTATTACTTTTATGCTTAATAATGCTTGTTCTAACCTCTCGTTCCCAGACTCCGGCTGGGAATGCACACGCTGAGGTTCTACCTCAATTGTACCAGGAGACAGAGCCTCTGGATCTACATTCCCATGCAGAGCATGGGAACGAGAAGGGGTGACGTTCTTCAATTTCTCCTCAATAACTGGTTCTAATGCGGTTTTAATTAACTGTTGGACAAGTTGGGGAGGTGTGTAATAAGAACCTGTGGTTTTTCTATCACTTCCAAATACTAAATTAAATTCATATATGCCTTGATTTTGTTTAATTTGGGGGTGAAAATCTAATAAACTTTCATAGACACTTCCCAATTCTTCTACATCCAAAGCCGCATAATTTACCCGGCGTGTTTGACCTTTATCTTCATACAAGGATAAACAACGAATGCCAGTTAATAAATCATAATTATCAATACCACAATCATCTAAATCTGTCAAGGTTTGTGAACCAAATAAATCACCATTTAAAGGCGATAATCCTAATATTTGTCCGCGCCAATTTTCATCAAATAACTTAAATGTCACCCGTAAACCTTGCCAAATATCTTGAAATCCTTCCCGATGATAGCGGGGACGTTCTGCTAATTCTCGCAAGCGTTCAATACTGTAATATTCAAGATAAATTCTCGCTTTCTCTGTATCTTCTCCAATTAATAATAAGTTGCGAGATTCAGCCACCATTAAGAATAAGAGACGGTAGATTAATCTTAATAATTGTCGGTATAATGCGTAATTCGTAATTCGTAATTCGTAATTATTAGATAATTTTTGGCGGAGATTTTCGCTATCACGATGTTGAATAAAGCCATTTCCTAGCTGTATCAAGGCTTTTTCTACCCCGTCGCGCAGTCTGTCGCGGACTCTTCCCCCTTGTTGCAGACTCTCTTGATGGTAATATTCCAATAAGCATTTATCCGCATCATCCGCAGTTTCTGGTAAACGAGAACGATGGAAAAGCCGATAAAATAAGCCAAATTCCGCGAAGTTCTCACCGTTGAGAATCTGCTCTAGGTCAAATTCGATATAAGTAAGGCGAGTCATGAGAGAAGAGTCGCGTAATAACCGCCAGCGAAAACCATTAGTTGCGATCGCCCAAAGATGCTCTGTCTTGTTAAGATATTCCTGTACTAATCCATGCGCTGATAACCGAGGAGTCCCACTGGGAGGACGTTGATCAATATCTAACCGACAACCAATAATATGAATGGGGGGATAATTCGTAATTGGTAATATTTCCTTCGGAAACGCTACGCGAACGTAATTCGGAATTGAAGAGTCGGATGGTAATACGGCGCGGTGGGAAATGGCGTAGGTTTGCCCTTCTACCACTTCAGCCTTAGCGGTATATACTGGGGTATATCCCAGACTTTTTAACAGCAGCACAGCCATTTCACGGGTGATACTGGTGGCTGTATCTTCGGCATCCAGTCTATTTAATTGGCGTTGAAAAGATGCCCAATAGGCTTTTGCATCACCCCAAGCGATCGCAATTTCATCTTCTAATTTATCAGATTTAGGTAAGCCAAAATCCGCCGGTGTTTGTCCTTTGATATTACCGGTTAATAGTTCGGTGGTAATATCTGCTGCGAGTAAGTTGCCTTCAAATTGTACGCCAATCATAGTTTTAATTCGTAATTCGTAATTATTTGTCTTTGAGTTTTTTGGTAGAAGCGACTAAGATTTTTCCAATTTCGTAGCTTCTTGGAGAAGTAAGGTAAATTTTGGTTTATCTACTAATTCTGATTCTATCAAAATTTCTAACCAGTATTGAGTTTCTCTAGCTTCTTTCAGGGCTATTTCTAATTTATGAATGAAGTCTTTATCAGATTGAGCAGATTGAGTTTCTCTAACATTTGCGCCTACAGAAGTACCAGACCGCAATAACTGTTTAGAAAGTGCCCGATAAATTCCTGGTTTTTCATCAAGAAAGCAACAAGCTTTAATTATCCTAATTGCAAATTGTTTTGTCCTATCTGTAATTGTGATATAATTATTGCTTTTGATATTTGCATTTGTGTTTGTGTTTGTCACCTTTAACATCCTCCCTTGCTTCTTTCTTAAATTCCAAATTCCAAATTACGAATTACAAATTACGAATTACGAATTACGAATTACGAATTACAAATTACGAATTACGAATTACGAATTACGAATTACGAATTACGAATTACGAATTACGAATTACGAATTACGAATTACGAATTACCCCCGGTTGCAAGATATATACACCCAACAAATCCATCGGTAATTGTGGTATTACTTGAACCCTGCTCTCCTGAGTAATTGCCCGTACACGCTGATGAGATTGGGATAAAGAGAGCGATCGCTCTTTGGCAAATAGTTCTAAATGTGTTTGCAACTCATCTAAACGATTCAACAACTCTTCTACCTCCTGTTTTTTCAGTCCCGCAGGAGCATCAGCGACCGGGTTGGCTTGTTCTAACAATGCTTTCGCTTCTTCTGGTGCTAACCACATCGGATTTGAGGGCGGTCCGGTAAACCCCACTACCGCACATTCTTCTCCTAACAGTTGATGATTACGCTTGAGCGTATCCACGCCTTGAGCTAAAGCCCGACTACTAACTTTTTGTGTCAACAAATGTCGCAATCTTAACAACAATAAAGTTGTCCGTTTAGTTACAGTATCTGTAGTAGTAAACCCGCACCTAGCCGCCAAAGGTTCTGGGGAATTAACCAAAGCTTCTTCGATAATATGACGCGCTAAACCCTCCACCAAAGGATGATTCCGTCCCACATATTCCACCCCAAACGGTGCAGGTGTGGTAAAAGTAATTAACCGTTTTTCATTCCCTAAAGTGGGTTGTAAAAAATTAGGAATTGACGGTAATAACCATCCTTGTTTTTGTTGAATTAATGAACAAGACAACCGCGTACAAGCATTTTTCACAAACCTGAATACATCGTCTTCACTACCGAGAATTTGATCAGATTCCATCAATTCCTGTTCTACTTCCGTTGGTTTAATTGCCTTTTGTGCAAAGCGAGTCCGGCTGGTTTTTTCCCGTTCTACAGCCTTATCCCATTGTTTATGCACCTGTTCAACGGCTGATTCTCCCTCATCTAATAAATCCAATAATGACAACTGTTGCGCGTCTGTACTCTTATCAAATAAAGATTTAAACACTGCCTCAGAAACAGTAGTGCTATCCATTGGTACAGGAACAGTAATACCCAATGTTTTATGTATTTGTACTGCCTTACGAATTAACACTTCTAAAACTGCCCCATCTACGGGATTATCCTGACCATAGAGTAAACAACTTTTTACCTGGGCCGCTACCTGTCCATAGCGGTCAATGCGTCCTTCTCGTTGTTCTAATCTGTTAGGATTCCAAGGTAAATCATAGTGAATCACCGCACTAAAATGAGACTGTAAATTTACCCCTTCGCTCAAACAGTCAGTAGCAACTAGCACCCTTTGAGGATAGGACTTTAATTCTTGCAGCCTAATTTCTCGTTCATCTTCCGACTGTTCCCCAGTAATGGCAATCACCCGAATTTGCCCGCTTTTCTTTTCTAATTTCTGTTTCAGGGCATTTGCCAAATAATTAGCTGTAGCAATGTAGCGACACCAGATAATCGGGTTGTAATTATTTGCCAGTAGGGATTGAATATAATTAATACAAGTTTGTAACTTTTGATCCTTATTCCCCTGTAACTCTGCCGCAGCTTGGATAAAAGTCCGCAGCTTGCGTTTATCTGCATCCCCATAACTTTGCTTTCCCTGTTCTATTACCACAGTCGGAGCAGCATCTACAGCTTGTTCCTGGTCTGTGGGATCATAGACATAAGAACTCATCAAATCATCATCTAATTCGTAATTCGTAATATTTCCTATGGCTACGCCACGCAAGCTATCGGAAACGCTACGCGAACGTAATTCGTAATTCGTAATTTTCGACTCCTTGCTTGTTAAGTTACGGCTTAATGTGGCCACAGCCGCAGCAGGGGAAGACATCACACAACGAATTAATGCCAATGCTGACCAATAACGTCCCCGGCGTTGGGCATGACTCATTTCTGCGGTAGTAGTTTTTACTAAACCCCGTGCAAAGTTATAAACTTCTTCAAAAAGCTGTTTATATTCCTTGGATAACTTGTAGGGTTCTTCGTCTGATTTGCGTTCAGGAAAAGGCGTTTCATTCCCTAACCACAGTTTCACATCTGCCCGTCGTCGTTGGATAAAATGACTGGCTAATGTATCTCGTTCTGGTTCTGTCAGTTTGTCCAACGTTAAATTTTCAAACTCTGGCTGGAGTAACCCTAACAATGACAGGAAAGATTCTTCAATTCCACTATGGGGAGTAGCCGAAAGTAATAATAAATGGCGGTTTTGTTTTTGGGCAATCTGCTGAATTAATTGATGTCGTTGCTGTTGGGATGTACCCTTACTGCTAGAACGGGTACAAGTATGTGCCTCATCCACAATGACAAAATCAGGACAGTGGGTAATAAAACTAGCTTTACGGCGTTCTGCTTTAGCATAGTCGAGGCTGACAATTATGTGGCGATAATAACTAAATACATGAGAACCGTCAGGTATTGCTCGTTCTAATTTAGAAGCGGTACCAGAACGGACTACCACCGCATCAATATGGAATTTTTCTCTTAATTCTTGCTGCCATTGCTCACATAAGTGAGGAGGACATAAAACTACTATCCGTCTCACTTCGCCTCTATCTAACAACTCACGGGCAATTAAACCAGCTTCAATGGTTTTACCAATACCCACATCATCAGCAATCAATAATCTCACTGTTTCTAATCGCAGTGCCATCAACAAGGGAACTAGCTGATAAGGATGAGGACGCAATGACAAGCGACCCAAGCAGCGAAAAGGACCAGCCCCACTGCGTAACAGATGTCGGGCTGCATCCATCAATAACACGGCTGCTGTGTGGTCTTTAATACTGTCAACAGTAGGCAGGGGAAAGGTTGCAGGGGCTAGATTTTCTAAATTTAACTGCCGATAAATCCCTACCATTTCTTCTTCGTGACCACTGAGGGGACGGAGGCGGATAAGGTCTTGATTTTCATCTGGCAGCACTACCCATTGCCGACTGCGACAACTGATTATAGAGCCGGGGGTGGGGTTTAAAGTATCTGTCATTGTTTCGCTGTGTTGGCAAAGTTGGCAGTGTAAATTAGGTAGAAAGGATACTTTTTGACTACCTGCTGGTATGGGTTGTATTAATAACTATTAATATTACTGTTTAGTATAAAGCCATCTAATCAAGCAAATACAACTTTATTATAAAAAGTGACAATTTTTTACTTCTGGGCTAGATTGTGCCGAAACAGGAGTTTTGTCCTTCTTAAAAATCTTATACAAAAGTCGCACAATACGACTTTTACTCCCACCACATCAAAAAAAGGTGATGGACAATAAACCGCTTTCAATTCAATATATAACGTAATCAGTAAACAACCTTTGGAGGCGCTAGAATATTGCCAACGTTGGGTGGAAATACCCCCAGAGGAACCAGGTATACACTATATGTCCTGCTCTTGTCTAATTTATAAGTTAAAGTTATTAATTTTAATTTTTAAATAAGTTTTTTTGAAAAAAATTTTTTATTTTCAGGGTTTAGGTCGCTTTCGGTGTGGTACTATGGTTATAGTATTATAATGGAGTGGTCGCAAAATTTTTATTTAGGCACGCATTCCCATTATCAGAATATCACACCCCACGCCGCAAGTCAACCGGTTAGAACCCAAAAAAAAGAAAATTTTTTTAATTTTTTAATTTTTTTTTAATTTTTTTGAAACTTGCACCCATTAATAGCAAGTTTTGTGATAGTGCAATGATAACACAAATGAATATACTGTCAATCTTGATTCAGAGATTTTACTTTACATTTGAGTGACAATTATTTTACTGTTCTCCTTGGTATTGGTAGTATGATAAAGTTTATTTGCTTTAAATTACCCAGTATTAATACCCTAACCTATGTCTGAACATAATCCCCATGGCAATCCTCTGGTCTTGTCTCGTCAGTTTAATGACTTAGATAGGTTTAGAGAAGCCATAAAACCTTTGAATGTAACAGAATGTACTCAATTAAGCCCAGGAGGCTTTCTAGGAACCATTAATTTTGCGGACTTTGGCAATCTGAAGTTTACTCACCTATATCAAAATCAAGCTACTAAAGGCAATGGTAGAAAGTCTATTGATGATATCGCTTTTTCAATGGTATTTCACCCTAATTTAATACAAGCAATCTCTCATGGTTGTGCTGTTGGCAAGTATGATCTATTTGGTTTCGACCCTACGAGGGAAGTAGATATAGTTGTTGACAAGGACGTTCATTTAGTCATGACCAGTGTTAATAAGTGTGCTTTTTATACTCTATCTGAACAGATGGGATACAATCTGACAGTAAAGGTTATGCAAAATAATGCTCTGAGTTTACACCCTACATCATTGCGACCTCTCAGGGCTTTCTATGAGGAAATTACTCATGTATTCAATACTCAAACATCGTTGTTAATGCAATTACAGATGCAATCATTAATAATGGAGGATTTCTTACCATTGCTAATTAATACCTTTGGTAAGGGCATTCAAAAAAAAGAACGCATATTAAAACCTTTCCGTCGTTATTCCCTGGTCAAGAAAGCGGAAGAAATTTCTAAATCCTATAGGGATAAACCTTTAACTCTACAAAAACTATGTGAGGAATTACAAACTAGCCGTACTGCTTTATCTTCTGGGTTTGAGGAAGTTTTTGGTATCAGTCCCATGGCCTATATCAAAATCCAACGGCTTAATGGGGTACGTCGCGCTTTGATGAATACTGATCCGAACATAAAAACATTGATGGATGTGGCTCAGGAGTGGGGATTTTGGAATGCTGCACATTTTGCTAAAGATTATAAGGAAATGTTTGGTGAGTTACCATCAAAAACTTTGCGAGGTAATTTGCAATAGACATCTCTGAAAATTAATTAAATATGCGTTTCCTAGAACCCTTGTAGTTCCATGGAACGTCTCTACATTCTTTGTCTAATAATCAAATCCCTGATCTAAAAAAATCTGGGATCTGGGAGTTATACTATTATGGGGCGTGTAAGAGATGTAAATCTATGTCTAAAGGAAATCCTGATAATAATTCACTGGTTTTTACTCGCCAGTTTCATGATCCATATAAATTTGCAGAAGCCATAAAAACGCTGAAGATCAAAAGAGGTGCTCAATTAAGCCCAGGAAGCTTTTTAGGAACTCTTAATTTTGCGGACTTTGGAGATTTGAAGTTTACTCATCTGCATCAAAGCCAATCTACTAAAGCCACTGGTACGAAATCTGATGATAATATCGGCTTTTCGTTGGCATTTCAACCCAAATTGACACAAGTAAGCTCTCACGGTTGCGTTATTCAAAATCATGATATATTTGGTTTTGACTATACTAGGGAAGTAGATGTAGTTGTTGGCAAAGATGCTCATCTGGTCATAGCTAGTGTGAATGCGCGGGCTTTTCATACTCTATACGAACAAATGGGGTATGAACATGGAGAAAAAGTTATTAAGCATAATGTCATGCGTTTACACCCTGCCTCGTTGCGATCTCTCAGGGCTTTCTATCAAGAAATTACTCATGTATTCAATACTCAACCATCATTATTAATGCAATCACAGATGCAATCATTAATAATGGAGGATTTCTTGCCACTACTAATTAATACTTTTGGTAATAACGCTAAAAAGAAACAACGCACATTAAAACCCTTCCGTCGTTATTCCCTGGTCAAGAAAGCAGAAGAAATTTCTAAATCCTATAGGGATAAACCTTTAACGCTACAAAAACTATGTGAGGAATTAGGAACTAGCAGTACAGCCTTATGTTCTGGATTTGAGGAGATTTTTGGTATCAGCCCTATGGCCTATATCAAAATTCAACGGCTTAATGGTGTACGCTACGCTTTAATGAATTCTGATCCAAGTACAAAAACAGTGCTGGAGGTGGCTCAGGAGTGGGGATTTCGGAATACTGCATGTTTTGTGAGGAATTATAAGGAAATGTTTGGTGAGTTACCATCAAAAACTTTGCGAGCTAATTTGCAATCATCAAATCCCTGATTTTTGGGATCAGGAACTAGGAGTTTGTTTGTCATAATAACAATTTTTAACGCCAACCTACTTAAACCCTAAATATGATATTATTCAGGTGATTTGAGAGCCTGATCTAAAATCTGTCTAGCTTGTTCTGCTTTTAATTTTGCTTCCTGGTAACGGAGGTTAGCTTGAGCAAAGTTTTTCAGAACTTTAAAACCTTCTTTGAGATGGGTTATTTCTTCCTCTGTGACAGATTTATCGGAAAATAGTATGTCAATAGCCTGACGAATTTCTAGGGCTTCGGTGCGTGATTCTTGGACTTTTAATTTCAGTGAGGCTAAATTACTGAGAATTTGCACTGCTTGGGTAATTTCATCTTCACGATTAGAAGTATCTGTTGTTGGTTCTTTTACTTCAATTAATTGTTGTGGACCAAATCCTGCTTCTAATTCTGTTGGTAATTCCCCCGCTTCCATAAGTTCCATTAGCTGATCCATTGCTTTGCCACGGGCTTTAGCGGAATCTTTGCCAGGAACAATCAGGATAATTTCTGGACTTTGAGCGAGACTGTACTGAACCATATATGTATATATAAATTTGCTGATTGGTATTGAGTAATGAATTAACCGCAGATGAATGCGGATAAAGGCGGATAAAGGCAGAAAACCAATATAAGGTATTATTGCAATTAATAACCACAAAGACAAGAAATATTAGTTCAATTATACTGAAATAAAGGTAAACCAAAATATAATAATGTAGCAAGTTTATGACTCCCAATCCCGCCATTATGCGTTCTGTGGAACAACTGGGCTACCGAGTTACAGTTGGTGATGTGGCCACCCAGATAGGATTAAATATAGCTGAAGTCAATCAAAGTCTATTAGCTCTAGCTGCTGACGCTGGGGGACATTTACAGGTTGCAGAATCAGGTGATGTTGTTTACCAATTTCCCCGCAATTTTCGAGATATTTTACGCAATAAATACTTGCAAATACGCTTGCAAGAATGGTGGAAAAAAGTTTGGTCTGTCCTATTTTACCTAATTCGGATTTCTTTTGGCATTCTTTTAGTTGCTTCTATCATTTTGATTACTGTGACTATTTTCATTATTATGACTGCTAGTTCAAATCGAGATGATGATAATCGCGGTGGTAGTAGTTCTAGAAGTAATAATTTCTTCTTTTTCCCTGATTTATTCTGGTATTTTAGCCCAAATTATGGTGATAATTACCAAGAACAACGGAGGGAACGGGGCGAAAATAGTGAGATGAATTTTTTTGAAGCGGTGTTTTCATTTCTGTTTGGTGATGGTGATCCTAACGCTAATTTGGAAGAACGCCGCTGGGAAGATATTGGCGCTGTAATTAATAATAATCAAGGTGCGGTAGTAGCAGAACAAATTACTCCTTATTTAGATGATATTGGCGAAAAATATCAACAAGAATATGAGGATTATATGTTGCCTGTGCTGGTAAGATTTAATGGAATGCCCCAGGTAAGTTCTGATGGTCAAATGGTATATTATTTCCCTGATTTACAGGTAAAAGCTAGTAAAAAACAGCGGCGTTCAATATCTGAATATTTGCATGAATTTTCCTGGAAGTTTAGTGCAGCTAGTTCTGGACAAATTCTCCTTAGTGCTGGTTTAGGAGGAGTAAATTTTGTTGGGGCTTTGATTTTGGGCAATTTATTAAAAAATGGCACGGTTGCGGCTCAAATTGGCGGATTAGTGGCTTTTGTGCAAGGTATTTATGGAGTTTTATTAGCTTATGGTACAGGTTTTCTTGCTATTCCTTTAATTCGATATTTTTGGATTAAGCGACGCAATGATCAGATCTCTAACCGCAATTCTCAACGTCAAGAACGAGCTAGATTATTAGCAGGTGCTGATGTTTCTTTACAGAAAAAGATTGCTTTTGCTAGGGAATTTGCCACTGAAAAAGTTATTGGTAAAGAAGATTCTGTTTATTCTACAGAAACAGATTTACTAGAACAGGAATTTAAGAATAAGCAAATAGGTGACAACTAACAACTAACAACTGCTATTTTGCTTGAATAGGTGTTAGGGCTACACCTTGATAGTAATATCCTAAAATTTGTAAGTGGTTTGCACCACGTTTTGATAATTCATAAGCTCCCCATTGGCTCATTCCTAAAGCATGACCAAAGCCTAATCCTTGGAGGATGAAATTGCCATTGGTATCTTTATTAACGGTAAATCGGGTACTTTTAATTCTCAATGCAGTTCTGACTTCTTCACCTTTGAGAATTTTAGTCCCTTTATCACCCACAATTTTGAGACTTTTTACACTTTTGAACTGTGAAAGAGTTTCGATAATCATATCTTTGACATTACCAACGCCGGAAATTCTGGCACTAATTTCTCCAGGGGTGAAGGTTTTTATCCAGTTACATTCTTTAATATTTTGGTCAAAGTCGGGAACAGCCCGTAGGTAAGGTTCTTTGCTACTCCATACATCTTCGACGTTTTCAGTGTGTCCACCGGAACAAGCATGAAAGACGGAAAGAATGATCTGGTTTTTGTAGGTTAAGACTTTGCCCGCTGTGGTGTCTACTGCGGCATAGGTTTTGGGTGCTTCACTACTTATACCTTTGTAAATTTGCCAACGATCTGGGCTATCTCCTAAATCGTAAACGGGATTTCTCCGTTGTCTTTCCCGTTCATAAAGGGCATAGGTACGGGCAGCAATGGCTTGAGCTTTCAGGGCTTCTGGTGGCCAGCTAGTGTCCATTTCTCCACCAATGACGCTGTAGAGGTATTCTTCTAAATCAACCCAGTTAACAGCCGTCAAACCGTTGGCTGTGGGTACTACTAGGATTCTACCGCGAAACCAGCGATCGCCAATATAAACATATCCCTTATTGGTAGGTTCAATCCAAAATAACCCCGATTGCCATCTATCTAAAGCTACTCCCCCAGGAATTGCTTGAGCAGCAAAGGGTCTCATTCCCGGTAGTTCTCCTAATGTTTTACCACTACTATCTTTAACAATAGCAGTTGTGGAAGCACCGACTTTTACCTGTTTGACTTCTCTTTCAATTGCCACACGCAGAATTACAGATGCTTGTGCAGGAGCAAGTAATACAAACCAGATCAGGATACTTATCCACCAATGTCTACCTTTCATCTCAAAAAACTTCATGCTAATTGTTTGATCACAAGCGTCTACTATTCTAGTTCAGCAATTGTCAAAAATGGAGGTTAGAGACTGGGAACTGGATAATTTTCTGTTTGTGTTTCTTCTTTTTAAATTCTTAACTCCTATTCATGGTGTCAATATTTGGGGAGAATGATAAACTTCATTGCCAACAATACCAATTAAATTTAACTTCTTTAAAATTTCTGTAGCTTCCATCAATTTATGGGGAGTAACTTTACCAATACGTCCTACTATGACAATTCCATTACATAAAGAAGCCACAATTCTGCCATCAACTGTATCTAAAACTGAGGGTGCATCTATTAACACTAAATCATAATTTTGGACAAATAAATCCATTAATTCTTGCATTCGCTCAGAACTAAGCAAATTTACTGCATCCTCTGGTATTGGTCCAGCGGTCAAAATATCAATAGCTGGATGAATAGGCTGAATGTAAGTATGAAATGATGTATTAATATCATCAACAAGTAATAAGGATAACCCCCAATCATTAGTCAGTCCTAGAGTTTTATGTAAATTAGGAGAACGCAGGTTAGCATCAATTATTAATACTCGTTGGTGCATTCGAGCCGCACTAGCTCCCAACCCTAAGGCCAAAGTTGTTTTCCCCTCTCCTGGTAATGCAGAAGTTAACATTAATGATTTTAAAGACAAAGAACTATTTAATATCTGAATATTCTGGTAAATAATATCTAAAGCTTCATGATTAGGTAAGTTTTTAATCATTCCCTGATGAGAAATATCTATTTTTTTGGATTTATTTCTTACCATAGATTGCAGTCTATTTATCCAACTATTTGGAGTTTTTTCTAATCTTGGTACTGATCCTAATAACTGAACATTGGTGATATTTTGTAAGTCTTGGGTATAAAAAATTGTATGATTAAATTTTTCCCAAATTAAGGCTGCTGCTAAACCCAATACCGGACCAATCATGATTCCTACAATAATTAATAACCAACGCAAATTACCTATATGTATCCCTAGAGCAGGTTCTTCTAAAATTTGCCAATTAAAACCTTCTTGAGCAATTTTTACACCTAATGAATTTTGCACTTGTCGTAATTCTTGCAGTGTTTTACGATAAATTTCTACATTAGCAACTAAACTCTTGTAATCTGTAATTAAACTTGGATATTTATTCAGCAAGGAACGAATTTTTTGTTCGGATTTTTCCAAATCATTATCATGAGCAATTAGTCCTGATCTCATGATTTTTAATTGGGTTAAATCTTTCTCCAATTTCGGGTTTGTTTCTATTGATAATTGTGATTTATTATCAATAATAGCTTTATTTTGTCTCTGCTCTTGTAACAGTGTCTTGATAATCTGTTCTTTCTGTTTCAGTTGTTCAATAATTGGATATTTTTCTGTGTAAATTGTTCGAGCTTGCTTTAACTCCTTTTCTACTTGCTCAAGTTCACTAATTAAGCCTTGATATTGGCGAGATTTTAGAGAATCATTAATATTTGTTTGCTTTTGATTAGAAAATGCTATTTCTCTTTCTAGGCTGTTATATTGAGCTTCCACATCTTGCAATTGAGCGCGAGTTATTTGTCGCTGTTTTTGAATATTCGCTAAAGACTGTATTGAAAGTTTACTTTCTAAAACTGGATCAATAAAATTATTTTGTTTACGAAAATTTTCTAGGTTTTTCTCAGCTTTTAATATATCCTCTTGCACCTGGGATAGATGTCTATTAACAAAGGCTAAACCTTGACTAATTCTCTGATTTTTTTGATCTGCATTATAATCTTTATATACTTTTTCTAAGGCTTGTAATACTCTTTTAGTTTTTAAAGGATCTTTATCAGTAAAAGAGAACAAAAATATTTGACTTAAATTTTGACTAACTCCTGATTCTACTGGTAACTGAGTTATTGCAAAAGATGAATTGTTAACCATTTGACTATGATCATAAATATCTTTTACCATCATTTGTGGATAATTAGCATGAAGTAAATTTACAGCTTTTTGCAATAATTTATCACTGGACATTAATTTAAGTTGACTGCTGTAATCAATGGTTGATAGCTGTAATTTACTTAAGTCCTTTGCACTCTTTTCTATTCCATTAATTGATGAAGATTCACTGGAATTATAACTTACCAATATTTGCATATAGCTTTGATAAGTTGGTTTAGTAGTAATAGCTAAAAGGCTTGTTACTGACATGACTGTACAGGAAACCCCTAGTATAAACCAACGATGGTAAATTGCAATTGGAACTATTTTTTTGAGATCAATTATGTTATATCTAGAGCTATTAAGCATTTTTTTCAACTTTATCACATTTGTAGTCACAATCATATTCCTCTCAAATTGCAACAATATATCTGGAAGAAAATGATGATTAGAAAACTTTGAGAAATATTTAATACTCAATGTTTTCTGGTTAATAATCAATACTGATTCTTCCTCGGATTACAGATATACTTAACAGAAAATATTCTGAAGTAGTTCTTGGTTAATACCTTCAAGCAGATATATGTCTAATCAGTGTTAGTAAGATAAATTTTCTGCAAATATTGTGGATGTTACAGATACTAATTTATCAATATTTCTTTATTTGGGTAATTAATTTATTTTTACTAGAATAAGAGCTTTTTCACTTTCCTACAAGTGTAAAAACAAAAAAAGCAAGTCATTAAGACTTGCTTTCTCTATAACTGGGGCGCTAGGATTCGAACCTAGGGGTGGCGGGACCAAAACCCACTGCCTTACCACTTGGCTACGCCCCAATGAATTCACTATAGAAAATATAGCAGTTTTGTGGGGATAATGTCAAGGGTTTTGGAAAAAATATTTTTTCTGACCAAATATAACCCAAACACTGAGAACATAGACCCCCAATTTCTGGAAAAGTCGGGGATCTGAGGGACTAAAATACGCGATGCTTTAGGGAGGGCATTTGTCGACGCACTTGTTCTAGTCTGGTCGGTTTGATTTCAGCGATCGCTACCCCTGGTTTTTCCCCAGCATCTGCTAAAATTACACCCCAAGGGTCAATAATCATGGCGTGGCCATGGGTCTGGCGACGGTGATAATTAGTACCAGTTTGGGCGGGAGCAATCACATAACAGGTATTTTCGATCGCCCGCGCTTGTAGTAATACTTGCCAATGGTCTTTACCAGTAAAAGCGGTAAAGGCAGCGGGTATAAATAAGACATCCGCGCCCTGGCTGGATAAGTGTCGGTAAAGTTCAGGAAAGCGGACATCATAGCAAATAGAAAGGCCTATTTTCCCCAATTCAGGGGAAGTATAAACAGCAGGTAATTCCTGTCCAGCCATGACGGTACTTGATTCTTGATAGGTATTACCATCAGGGACATTGACATCAAATAAATGTACTTTTTGATAACGAGCTAGTTCTTGTCCGTTAGTGCCTATAAGCAATGCTGTATTATAAACTTTACTGTGACTATCTACAGGAATAGGGAAGCCGCCGCCGAGAATGGTAACTTGAAAGCGTTGTGCCATTGTGTGGAGGAATGTTTCTGTTACTTGGGCGATCGCATTTCCTTGAGCTAGTTTATCTTTTTCTTCCCCCATAAAGGAGAAATTTTCTGGTAAACCTACCAATTCTGCACCCTGACGCACGGCCAAGTCAATTAATTCTTCTGCTTGTGCTAAATTTTTCTGTAAATCAGGCACACTGGTCATTTGAATAGCGGCGGCTAAATAAGACTTCATAGATTCAAGAACAAACGGTAGATGAAAACAACATAGATATTTAAATATATCCTTATATCATTCCCTTTGAACTTCAAATCAGCAACGCCTAAAAATCTAATTTCTAGGTTAATAGTTATTACTCATGAATATGCTTATATGTAGATTCCTGGCAAATAAATTTTATACTATAAATATATGTCAACAGTATAATTATGGTATTAAATACTAATATTGCGGTTAATCCAAATACCTCTTATTCCTGCTGCTTTAGCTCCTTTATAGTCGTGTTCTATACTGTCTCCAATGTGCCATGCTTCTTCTGGTGAACATTTATGTTTGTTTAAGGCAATTTTAAAGATTTCTGGATCTGGTTTAGCAGCACGAACTTGAGTAGAAATGGTGACAGAAGTAAAATATTCTTTCAGTCCTAAACCTTGCAATACTAAATACAAACGGGAATCAAAGTTAGATAATACTCCTAATTCAACTCCTAAACGTCGCCAGTTCATCAAAGCTAACTTAACATCAGGGTAAACATACCAAGGTTCAGGAGTGCCAAAATGGATATAAAGTTCGGTAAAAAAAGCGGTAAAATCAGAAAATTCTGGAAGAACCCCCGCACCTTCAAAGGTATTTAAAGCGATGATCCGCCACCAATCATATTCACGCTGGGGAATATCTTTAATATCTGCATCTAGAAAGATCGGTGGTGGTGCTGCTTTAAAGCTTTTAATAAAGTTTTGATCTAAAATTTGGGCGGAAACTTCTACACCAAAATCCTGGGCGATTTGTCGGTAAATTTCCCCAACACTATTTTTAACACCAAACAATGTACCCACCGCATCTACAAAAATTACCTTAGGTTTTTTCATAATAATTAATACTTTAATCCTCAGTAGTCAGCAAATATATAGCAATGATATCTGAATTTTTGTAGTTTACATCCCCGACCTGTCTCAGAAATCGGGGATCTTGATTAAGAAAGAGCTTGTATTATAGGACTAACTAACCAGTTAAAACCGACTTTCAACTGATGATTTAATGTGGGTAAACGATAGAGATAAGCGAGACGACGGGCTAAGTATGCAAAAGAACCATCTAATTTTACACCTAAACCTGTGAGGGTGGCGTTATCTATTCCTAAAGCCATCATTTCCCCTAATGGTTGATAGCGGAAGGGAAGTAAAGGACGATTGGTAATAGTAGCCCAGATATTCCAAGCGGTATAATCAGCTTGTTGGAAAGCAACTTGGGCGGTTGCGGGAACTTGTTTTCCTTCTGCGTCGAGGCAGTCTGCTAAATCTCCTAATGCAAAGATTTCGGGATGTTCTATAGCTTGTAATTGGGCTGTGGTGGTAATTTGTCCCCGCTGATTTTGTTTGAGGGGTAAAGCTGTGACAACTGGAGAAACCTTTGTTCCCACTGTCCAAATTACCAAATCTACGGGAATGGTATCTACTTGACTTTTATACTCTAAAGAGATACTATTTTTCTCAATGGCGGCCACTTTGGTTTCTAAGTCAATAAATACGCCTTTGCTATCTAAGGCTTTTTTAGCGGCTTCGCGGTTAAATTCTGGGGAAGTTCGCAGGATTTGGTCGCTGATTTCAATAAGGCGTAAACGTCCTCTTTGTCCGATTCTATCTGCTAATTTACAGGCTAATTCTACACCACTATAACCCGCGCCAACTATGGCAATACGAATTTTTTCGGGATTTGCTGCTTCTAAAATTCGCAGCCGTTCTTCTAATTTGTAGGCATCAGTAATGGTACGGAATGGGTATGCGTGGTTAGCAGCACCTGGAACTAAATCTAGGGGTGTTTCACCACCTAATGCTAATACTAAACGGTCATAATTCAGTTCTGATTTATCTGCTAATTGGACTGTTTGCTGGTTGATGTCTATAGAGGAAACAGTAGACTGGTAAAATTGAATACCTGTTCCCTGGAGTAATTCTGAGTAAGGTGGGGCTATTTCCCAGGTTTGGAGTTCTCTGGTCAGGAGTTCATAAAGTAGGGGAGAAAAGACAAAGCGATCGCTTTGATCTACTAAAATAATCTCAGGTTTTGGTGTAGATTCCCAGGGTAATTGGCTTAAACGCAGGGCTGTATAGAGTCCACCGAAGCCACCACCGAGTATACAAATTTTTGTAGTTGGTTGAGTCATAATTTTTTTAGCAACTAAATTCCGTCAGATATTTATTTTAGTTTAACGATTTATTACGATTTATTGCCATTAACCAACAATCCTGATATTTACCTTCATGGAAATCATGACCTGATAAAAGCTTGACCTTCACAAAACCGCATTTTTCATAACAGCGAATAGCGCGGAAGTTTTTCACATTAGGATCGATAACGATTCTAGCAGCTTTTAGGCGATTGAAAAGATAATTTATGGTAGATAAAAGGACTTTTGTCCCAATTCCCTGATTCCAATATTGAGTTTCACCAATAAATAAGTCAATACCATAAACATTATTAGTGTTTTCTAGACAATACATTTGTTTAATATTTTCTGATAATTTATTTAAATCATAATATTGTAAATAGCCAATTTCCAGATTTTGATACAAGAAAATACAGGGAATCATTGCTTCTTTTCCCAAGATTCTAGGTTGATAGGTTTCGATAACTTTTTCTAAGTCATAAGAATCATCTCTACCACCATAAAATTGTAATACTTTTTCATCACTACGCCATTTTTCCATTAATTGATAATCATGGATATGATTTTTCATGGGACGAATAGTAATTTCATTTTTGATCATCAACATGGAAATTAAATACTTCTAATTACAAACTATATAGTTGCTGGTACAAATTCTTCTTAGTTAACAGAATCTCGATAAAAGTATTGAATATTCTACGACTTAATTCCGATTAATAAATCAGTGTTATATTATGTAAATAGAGTTAATAACTACCCTCCCATAAAGGTTTTTCAAGTAACAGCAAATTTATCCTAAATTTCAGTAGTTGTAGAGGAAACGATAGAAATTTTTATTTCACTTGTAAATGTATCTAATAGTTTAAATGAAAATACCACAATAGCCGTTATTGAAAACAATGTCATCGCTAACCATAAAAGATGGTTACTGTGAAAATACCAACTAGCTAGGGCTATAGGCATGAAACCTCCGCCAAAGGAAATGAGGGCAGAATTACGTAATGTTCGCCCTTCGGTTAAACCTCCAAAGAATCCTTCCAGAATCATGGTGACAGCAAAAAAACCCTGAAATGGTAACAACCATCTCACATAATCAGAAATGTTCTCAGTTACTTCAGTGTGGTTAGTTAATAGTCCAAATATAGTTTCTGGAAAGAGAATATATAAGATAGCAATGGGAATTGAAAGCAATAAGCTAGTAAGTAGACTAACAATTAGTAATGGTTGTAGCTGCTGTAATGTACCTTGTCCCTTAAAGTTTCCCGTTAGGCTTTGGGTGGCAAATCCTACTCCTTGAACAACAAACATATTCAAAGCTGCCGCTTGAAAAAGAACACTATTTTCTGCTAATATCTCTGTTCCCATTGCCGAACTGAGTTCAGTAAAAATGGCAAAGGTAGAGACTACGGCCAAACTCCTAACTAACATATCTCTATTTAACTTAAAGGTAGCTTTAATAGCTGACCAATCCAAAACTTTTGGGATTACACCTGATAGAATTGACCAATCAATGTGGAAGCAAACTATAATTAAACCTATAAATAATGCTACATACTGGCTAATAGCTGTAGTTAAACCAGCCCCTGTACTAGCCCAACCCCAGCGAATAATAAATAAGTAGTCCAGCACCACATTAGTTAGACTTTCTATTACAGATATCAGCACCACAAAAATATTAAGTTCTCGGCCAAAAAACCAACCAACTAGAACAAAATTAAGTAAAACCGCAGGTGCGCCCCAAATACGAGCTTGAAAATAGTCAAGACCGGCATCTTTTACCTCTGTTGCACCGAATAGAAAGGTAAACCCTACTTTTTGTAAAGGGTACTGAAGAATCAGGATAAGTATACCTATCCCGAAAGCAATCAAACCATTTCGGAGTAATACTAATAGTATGGTTTCTGGATCATCTGTTCCTACAGCTTGTGCTGTCATACCGTTGCTAGAAGAACGTAAAAAATTCAAAACTCGATATAAGTAGCTAAAAAGAATTGTGGCTAAAGAAACTCCTGCTAGGTAACGGATATCAGGTAAATGTCCCAAGTAGGCTAGGTCTATTAAACCCGACAATGGCACAACAATACTAGAGAGAATATTTGTAAATGCCAGTCGGTAAAAGCGAGATAGGAAGTTATATTCTTCAGGGATTGTAAAATTCATCATTCTGAATTGTTAAGATATTTGAAATATTTTCAGTAAGGTACGAGAACCCCACCCCCAACCCCCTCCCCGCAAGCGAGGAGGGGGCTATAATATTGAAGCACTTGCATCTGAGGTACATAGTTACTGACAATAAAATTAGGGGGAATGTTTCCCAATTCAGCAATATCTATAAATTTCCCCACAGACATTACCACCGTATACCCACTATTTGCAAAAGCTTGTAAACATTTTTGATAAAAAAAGGTTTTAGAATTATATAATGTCACCGATCCTAGTGAAATAGGCGTTGCTGATTTCGGGTATGATTTTTATTTATTAGCGATCGCTAAACTATTACATGGCCAATACTTCAGATTATTAGATTTTTATTTTCATACCTTGATTCAGCAACGCCAAGAAAGCAATATCTGCGATAATAGTAAGTCCTAAGTCATCAAATCAGTGTTAAATTTTGATCAGAAAAATTACTAACCTGTGGGGTTATTGATTTTATTGGCAGTGTTGAATTTTTCCACAATAACTTACAAATTTTACAATAATTTACAAATTTTATGGATGGTGATCCAAAAGTAGTGAAAAAGCCACACCTTTTCTATTACTTGTTATTTCTCTGTTGTTATGTATTGACGTACATAATTACGTTCGAGTAGTATTTTCACTTTATGAGCAGCAAAGGCTATGGTTAATGACAAGATAAATAAAGTCACTACAAAAACGCGAGCTTGATAATTTTCTGTAATCATAGCTATAGCGGCAAGAATAATTGCTGTGACAACTAAACTGTGTTTGACTCGATTACTTATCTGATGAGCGCGATTGCAAGAATTACAGATTTGAGTGTGACGGGTGAAGCGATCGCCTATGTCCAATGATTGTAGAATACCATTAAGATTGCTTGTTGCATATCCTTGATAAAACGGCAAATCAGTTCCGTATTGATCTAACCACTTGCGATATTCAATTACCAAGACATCAGAAGTTTTTAATGGCAAAAACAATTCTTTCATACTCTTGCCTAAACGTTCTATTTGCATCTGTTGTTCTCGGATAAGTTCCGCATCTCCCTCTAAAACTATATGACGAAAACAATGCTCAATCCAGACAGGTTGTAGTTTCTTGACCCAAGGAAGCACACTATTATAATTTCTAAGTAAAATCTTACACCTTCCTCTACCTGTTGGTATCGAATATAACTCCGCGCCCCCAAACAAACCTTGTTCTTTCCAAACCGCATATCTCACTAAATTGGGAGCAATAAACTCAAGAACTATCCAAGGTTCATTGGTTTGTTGATTTCTATATCTACCGCGAATTCCTTGAGATGAAACATCAATTACCTCCATTTCTAGAGCTTGTGCGTCTTCTCGCTTAAAACGTTTACCATGATGGTTAATTGGAATATGCGCTGGATCAATAACATTTTCGATAAAATATGATTGGTCATAAGGAAGGTCTAGTAAATAATCGGTTTTTATAAATTTAGGATTGTCTAATTCTGCTAAAACAGGAATCATTTTTTCATCGGCAGCTTGTGCATCTCCAGGCCACATCCAGACAATGCCTTGTTTTTCTGTCACAGCAAAAGATTTTACACAAGCATTATGGGGGATTTTACTCCCTGCTGATAACTGAGGAATATGCACACATTTTCCATTAGCACTAAACTGCCAACCGTGATATAAACATTCTAGTTTGCCATCAACAACTTGTCCTTGAGAAAGTTTAGCTGTTCGATGAGGACAAATATCTTGTAAACAACCAAATTTGCCATGAGCATCTCTGAATAATACTAATGGTTCATCATACAGAGAAAATCCATAAGGCCGCTTCTGAGGTAAATCTCGTACAAAAATAATAGGATACCAGCAATTTCTCCAGTTAAATTCTTGAGATATTTCTGGTCTAGGTAAGGCAGATACCAAAAGTTCTGGATCAGGGGAATCAGTCAGCATTTTTTTTAGAAATTTTTGTTTATTTGTCTTGGTAATTCATTAAACTATCCCCACAGAAAGCTCACAAATTTTGCTATCAATAATCAGAACCAGTGCTACTGTCATGAAAATCAGGTTTTATCAGCAATTAAATCAGCGTTAAAGCCTGAGAAATAAAGTCAATATGGGGAGCTTTTTGTGCCATTCCTATCCCTACATGAGTTCCATATATACCTTCGTTAACCACTGAATTTATTGACCAATCAATTGTTTCTCCAATCTTTTTATTAGCACCAAAGGCTATTTCTGTGAGATTTAAACCTCTTTCTAAGTTGTAAGTCATATCTAATAATGCAGCAATCTCATCTTTACCATCTATGATCAGATGAGTTATGGCATTATCTTCTATTTCTAGATATTTTTCTTGACTTAATTTCACCCTATCTGTAATATATTGCAAGGGCCGCCAATTATAATCTTTTGTTTCTTGAGTTGTAGTCTGGGTTAATATGCCATCAAAATAGAAAGTTCCATCTACAGAAAAGCTGGATTTATTTGCTTTTATATTCACTACTGAACTTTCCCAGAACTCAGCCACAGAGTAAAACCATCCTGACTCCAGTTCCACGTCAGCATTAGCTATTTCTATATTCTCACCTAGATAGCATTTGAGCTTGCTTCCTCTTGAGTCTGATAAATATAGCTCACTTTCACTTTCAGCTATTTTATCGTATAAAATATCTCGAATTGCTAATGCTTGTTCAATATCACCTGATAATAGCTGATTAAAAGAATATTCAATTACAGGTAAGCTCCCATCAAATTTTACTGCTGGTAAATGTACTATGGTACTTTGAGAATCATGCCAAAGTTGTTTAAGTTTGTAATAGTAGCTATAATCTGAAAAGATTAAAAAGGCTGTTTGTTTACTCTTAAAGTCATAATCATCAAAAAAAATAGTTTTATATCCTTGCTCCTGAGAGTAAGCATGAATTTCATTACTATCAACAATAATTGGCATCTGTCTTTGAAGAAAAGCTTGATAAAATTCTAAGATGTGCATATTTATTTAAGGAATTACAAAACTTTATTGTCTTCAAGATTGTCTTCAAGATATCTTAATTAAGTGTGAAAAATTAACAATTTCGGACAACAATTATGAGAATTGTTGCCCAACTGCTTAGACTAGTCTTAGAACCTGTAAATACTTACATTACTAATTAGTCTTCTGCAAAAATTACCAGTAAATATTAGCCAGATTGCTACGGGTTTCTTTGTTAACTTGTTCAAGTTTACGTTTTTGTGTTTTCTTAGCGTTCATTTTAGTTGCTCCTTAAAATTTGCAATTTTAGCTACTCATTGGCGAGTTGTTTTTTAACTCGTTGATCTCAGCATATCAGCATCAGTTTGACTTAACAAGATCAATTTCCAAAATGCTTACATTTTTTAATAAATAAAAATGGATTAGGTAATTAACGTTTAATTTGCAGTTTTTCAGTCAACAAAACCCTTTGTATTGCAGTCCGCTTGCACAATATAACTATGACAATGAATATAACTTATATGATTTATTCTAACAAGCTCTGCGTTATCGTGACCAATGTTCAGCCTGTAAGCATTGACTTTTATGGTTTATTTATCAATTATCTTCACTGTTTTAGTATGACTATTACTGATGAATTATTAATAGAATAGGCTGATGACAAAAAGCGTATTAATCAGTCAAAGCATTTTGGTGACGTTCTCTCACTTGTGGGTTTGCACAAGCGTAAATTATGCCATCAAAACAGAAAGTTCCATCTAGTGAAAAACTTGATTTATCACTTTGAATATTGACTATTCCGCTTTCTAGCATTTCAGAAATGGAGTAAAACGATCCTGGTTCTAACTCATCTTCAGTATTTATAACTTCTAAATTTTCTGACAATAAGCACTTTAATTTAGTTCCTCTATGATCAGATAAGTATAATTCATCTTCCACCTCAGCAATTTGCTCATAAGTGTTAGCTCTTAACTCTAATACTTGTGTTATATCACAAGAGAGAAGTTGCTCGAATGAATAAGCGATGATTTGAGGATTTATATCATACCTAACTGCTAGTAGATGGATAATCGTACTTTTGGAATTATGAGATAGCTGTATAAGTCGATCATGATAACTATAATCTGAAATTACAGCAAATGCTAATTGTTGACTAGCAAAATCGTAATCATCAAATAAAATAGTTTGATATCCTTGCTCTTGAAAATAATAATTAAGATCAGTGCTATCAACAAGGATAGGAATTTTTTTATTAACTAGGGAATGATGAAAACGTATGGCATTCATTGAGAACTTTGTTCCTGTTTTGATTGGTGATAAAAATTACTAAGCTTTATTTTTAAACATCCAGAGTTTGAGATAACCGACTTTAAAGAAGTCGGGTATTTTGTTTTGGGAAATTATTGAAGATTCCCATATCTAACTATTTTAACTACAGTTTACCACAAAATCCTAATTATTGAATTATTTTTGTATCACTATCTTGAAAATAAATATCTAAAATGTCTAATTTATTTCAGATAAAGTTTTAAATTGTTCCTCACTAATACGGCCTGCTGCATATAAAGTTTCTGTAATTTCAGAAATAGTTAAAACTGCGTGTGCTTGATAGCCATTTTCTCGTAATCTGTCTTTTACACCTTGCTCATGGTCCATAAATACTACAATATCATTAACATTTAATCCCGCATATTTTAACTTTTCTGCTCCTTCCATTACGCTTTTACCACTGATCAAAATATCATCAACAATGACAACAACTTCTCCAGGATTAAAATTACCTTCTATTACCTTGCGAGTTCCGTGTGCTTTTACTTCTTTGCGGGGAAAAATCATCGGGGAATTTAGATGTAATGATAATCCAGTAGCAGTAGGTAAAGAACCATAAGGAATACCAGCTATTCTATCATAAGTTAGGTCTTTAAGAATCTCTGCATAAGCAATTACTATCTGATGAAATATTTGGGGATTGGAAATGATTTTGCGGAGGTCTATATAATAGGGAAAGGTAGCTCCAGAAGCTTGGACAAACTCACCAAACATGATACAACCAATGTCATAAAGTTGTAAAATTAAATCTAAAAGCGGGTGTTTATTTAATAAACAAACATCGGGAAACCAGACGGAACAAGCGGAGTTTTCCTGAGAAATTTCAGTTCTGAAATGATTAATTTTCGCCCTTAAAGATTGCAGTTGGGTAGATAGATTTTCACTTCCTAACATATCTTGAGAAACTGGAAGAAGTAACCCATCACCATTATAATTTAATCCCGCTGATAGCAAGTTTTTAAGATTACCACCTTCAGACCAAATACTGCGGGCTAAGATTAGTCTTTCTGGTGCTTCTTTGCGAATTTTCGCTAAAATATCTGGTTGAATAGTTCCTACTTCTAAACCCAGTTGTTCAGGTGTTCCCCAATTTTTTGCTTCCTTGACTACTTGTAAATAAAAGGGGGATTCCGCTGTAGGATATTGCTGCAAAATCACTGCACCTGGATTAGAAGTTGTACACAAAATAAAAACGGCTTTATCGGGATAAACTAAAAAGGGTGCTACATGATCTTGTCCTGCATAAGGACTCAATGTAATCGCATCAATTTGCCATTCTTCAAAAACAGTTTTAGCGAAAATTGTACTAGTATTAAGATCGCTATGTTTGGCATCTAATATAATTGGAATATGAGCAGGAATAGCTTTTAAAGTTCTTTGTAATAATTCCCATCCTGGAATACCTAAAGCTGCGTAAAATCCCAGAGTTGGTTTATAGGCACATACTAAATCACTGGTTTGGGAAATAGTAAATTCTAACCAATCCCACAGACTATCAATCATACTTTTGGGATCTGATTTCTGGGAATATCTTTCAGGGAGCATTTCAGGATTAGGATCTAGTCCTATAAATAGTAAACTCTGATTTTGAGTAATCGCTCCATTCAATTTATCGTAAAATTTCATAAGTTCTCCTAGCAATATTTTAACTTTAAGGCACTTACTAAAATACTAACCCGGTTTTCTACCATCATACCATTAGTGGTATGATGATTATCCGTATATGCGTTAATCTGAAGTCAAGGTGATCATTTCTTCCCATTCTGTTAAGATTTTAGCACTAATTCCTGGTATTTTATCTACATCTTGTAAAGAAGTAAATTTTTGTTGTTGACGAGCTATAATTATCCTTTCAGACAATTTCTTACCAACACCGGGTAGAGTTTCTAATTCTGCTTGAGTTGCGGTATTGAGATTAATTTTATGAGTAATTGAACTTGTTAGAGATGATGGTTTTTGAATTTGAGGACATTGTTTAACTTGCTGATCAATTTTAGCTTGAATATTTGCTGTTAAACCTGGTTTAATCGTACCATAAAGCCGATCAAATTCCCGTTGATAATGTGCCGCAACTGTGGGATTTTCAATTACAACTAATATTTCATCATTGCCATTATTAGCAGCTTCTGACCAATTATGAGAACCTGTAATTACTGTTTGATTATCAATGACTGCAAATTTATGATGTAATAAATCACCTTTTGCTAAAATTGGGACTCCTACGGTAGAAATCGGATTTTTCCAAGGATGGTTATCAACTTCATATTTACAGTTCTCACTTAAAGCAAATCCCATCATATCTAAAGCTTCACTGTAAGAACGATAAGCAAATTGTGGTTCAATTAAAGCCCGAACTTGCACATTTTGATCATGACGTTCTTCGAGAATATTAGCAAGTTGTTGATCTGAAAAAACAAATAATGCTAAATCAACTGTTTTTTTACTTGCGGATAAAGTTTTACTAATTAATCCATTAGCAGAATCAACCCAAGGTTCAGTAGGAGAAATTGGAGAAAAGTTAACTGTAATTTTGCTATTATTTAAAGTGATTGTTTGTGATTTACGGAGAGTTTTTTGAAGTCCAAATTTACTATCTAATTTTCCTCCTACTCTCTCACCCCACATAATATTAAACTCTTCTGTTATTAGTTTTGCTAATTCAGGACTATCAACTTTTAATAGATTATTAGCATTACCCAAACTACTAGAATTTGTAAAATCTCCAGATGTATCACTGAGGGTAAAATTAGCAGAAGTAATAATCACAAAACGATGATCAACAACCACAAATTTATGGTGCATTAATCTACTACCTTTTGAACCATCAGCAGTATCATCTATCCAAGGAATTTGAGCATCTTGAACAATAGCTAAACTATCCCGTTGACTAATTTCCGCCGATGTGATTTGATTATCTTTATTAATATCAACAAACTTGCGAAAATCTTGATATCTTTCTTGTTCCCTTTTTTCTAAATTAGCTATTTCTGCGGAAGTGAAACTACTCCAAGGACGGGAATAATTATGTTCTAAAATTAACCTCACTTTCACACCAGATTTTTGTTTTTCTGCTAATATCTGGGCAACTTTTGGTAAACGTAATTCCTGTACAGCTATATCTATGGTAGATTTTGCTTGAGAAATAGTATCAACAATCTGCTTTTCTAGATCATCCCCGAATCGGGATTTTTGACGATAGGCTTCTGTATATTTTGAAGATTGGGAATTATTGAAGTAAACTTGAATTAAAGGATCTTGGGGTAATGGTTCTAAAAGCTGACTAGATGATTGGACTTGTTGACAACCAGTCAGAGTCAAAAGCAATAACAAGATGTAAGGAGAATGGTGAATTTGTGGGAAAATAAACACAGTAATCTAATAAAAGTAAATTACAGGGATTTTAATATATTAATGTCACACCCTCAATTAATTTCTTTCTTTGCGCGAAACATTTACCTCAAAACAGCAATGTGTAAGTCCTAAAGTATAAATTTTTATGCAAATATATCTAGATTACAGTGCTACTACTCCCACTCGTCCAGAAGCGATCGCTATTATCCAAACCATTTTAACTCAACAATGGGGTAATCCATCCAGTTTACATGAATGGGGCAACCGGTCCGCCTTAGTTGTCGAAACAGCCCGAATGCAAGTTGCGAGTTTAATTAACGCTGTTCCCGAATCAATTATTTTTACCTCTGGAGGAACGGAAGCCGACAACCTAGCAATTATGGGGGTAGCGCGGTGTTACAGCACCACCCAGCATATCATTATTTCCAGTGTAGAACATTCAGCTATTTCTGAACCGGCGAAAATGTTAGAAAATTGGGGTTGGGAAATTACCCGTTTAGGTGTAAATAATTACGGAAGAGTTAACCCCGAAGACCTAAAAGCCGCATTGCGAGATAATACAGTATTGGTATCTGTAATTTATGGACAAAGCGAAATAGGAACAGTCCAACCAATTCCTGAATTAGGGGAAATTACGAAAACACACGGCGCTTTATTTCATACAGATGCAGTGCAAGTTGCTGGACGACTACCCCTAGACGTGCAGACTTTACCAGTAGATTTATTGAGTTTATCTAGTCATAAATTATATGGTGGTTTAGGTGCAGGGGCGTTATATGTGCGTCCTGGGGTAAAATTAAAATCGCTACTAAGTGGGGGTGGACAGGAGGCCGGACTGCGTTCAGGAACTCAAGCAACTCCTGCTATTGCTGGATTTGGAGTAGCAGCGGAGTTAGCAGCCCAGGAGTTAGACACGGAAAGGTTAAGATTAATCGGGTTACGTGATCGCCTCTTTGCCATTTTAGCAGATATTCCCGGTTTAATTCCCACCGGTGACAGAATTCATCGCTTACCCCATCATCTCAGTTTTTGTTTAGCAATTACAGACGGAGAAAAAATCAGCGGAAAAACATTAGTCCGACAATTAAATTTAGCCGGAATTGGTATTAGCGCAGGTTCGGCTTGTAATAGTGGAAAATTAAGCCCTAGTCCCATTCTATTAGCAATGGGGTATTCTCAACAAGCCGCTTTAACGGGAATTAGATTAACTTTAGGAAAACAGACCATGGTAACAGACATTGATTGGACAGCAGTAGTTTTACAACAAGTTTTGCAAAGATTAATACCCTAATAGCTGAATAAGTAATGTTTATATTCAATATTTATACCAAGTTTTTGTAGCAACCAGGACAGCCAGAAATGAAGACATACTTGATTTAGATACATTTGTAAATTGTTCTTAACAAAATGTTAAATCTTTACGTCGTAACAAATCTAAATATATCAATTGGGAAAAATTGCAAAATAACTTATTAAATAATTGATATATTGTGGGGTAAGCTACAAATCTAGTGATGTGCAGTTTCTTCTCCCTTGCTCATCCCCTGACTAAACCTGTGTTCAGAGAAAACGCCTCATGATCAATCTTTACCCGCTTTAAGTAAAGACATCAGGCAAAATTCCCCAGACAGTTGATCAATTGATTAAATCGGTTTGGTAGGGTATGCAAACTCAAGATGAAAAGATTTTGTATTCCTGGGACGAAAAATAACAGCGTCAAAGTAGTACGTCTGAATTTATGCAGCAGTAATACTGCTACCATAGAAACTCATCGCCCCTAATCATAAGCAAAACTTATAATCTTATTAAGAATGAATAAAGAGTAAGAATGAGAATAAGTTGCACATAACGTGATTTGATAGTAGTAAAGAAAGACTTCTTGGAAGAAAAATATGTCTTACGCGCAAACTAAGACTCAGGCTAAGTCTGGGTATCAAGCTGGGGTTAAAGATTACAGACTAACTTATTACACACCGGATTACACACCTAAAGATACAGATTTATTAGCAGCTTTCCGGATGACTCCCCAACCCGGAGTTCCTCCCGAAGAAGCTGGTGCGGCTGTAGCTGCTGAGTCTTCCACTGGTACTTGGACAACAGTTTGGACAGACTTGCTCACCGACCTAGATCGCTACAAAGGTCGTTGTTATGATATCGAACCAGTTCCTGGTGAAGATAACCAATATATCTGCTACGTTGCGTATCCTTTGGACTTGTTTGAAGAAGGTTCTATCACCAACGTATTGACATCTATTGTTGGTAACGTATTTGGTTTTAAAGCCTTACGGGCGTTGCGTTTGGAAGACATTCGTTTTCCAGTAGCTTACATCAAGACCTTCCAAGGACCTCCTCACGGTATCCAAGTTGAGCGCGACAAATTGAACAAATACGGTCGTCCGCTGTTGGGTTGTACAATTAAGCCCAAATTAGGTCTTTCCGCTAAGAACTACGGACGCGCAGTTTACGAATGTTTACGCGGTGGTTTGGACTTCACCAAAGACGACGAAAACATCAACTCCGCACCATTCCAAAGATGGCGCGATCGCTTTTTGTTCGTTTCTGAAGCTATTAATAAGGCACAAGCGGAAACAGGCGAAATCAAGGGTCACTACCTGAACGTTACCGCTCCTACCTGCGAACAAATGATCCAACGGGCTGAGTACGCTAAAGAACTCAAGCAGCCCATCATCATGCACGATTACCTGACCGCAGGTTTCACCGCTAACACCACATTATCTCGCTGGTGTCGTGATAACGGTATTCTGTTGCACATTCACCGGGCTATGCACGCTGTAATTGACCGTCAGAAGAACCATGGTATCCACTTCCGCGTATTGGCTAAAGCTCTCCGCTTGTCTGGTGGTGACCACATTCACACTGGTACAGTAGTTGGTAAGTTAGAAGGTGAACGTGGAATCACCATGGGCTTCGTTGACCTATTGCGTGAAAACTACATTGAACAAGACAAGTCTCGTGGTATTTACTTTACCCAAGACTGGGCTTCCTTACCTGGTGTAATGGCAGTTGCTTCCGGTGGTATCCACGTATGGCATATGCCCGCGTTGGTAGAAATCTTTGGTGATGACTCCGTACTACAATTCGGTGGTGGTACTCTCGGACATCCTTGGGGTAACGCGCCTGGTGCTACTGCTAACCGCGTAGCTTTAGAAGCAGTTGTTCAAGCTCGTAACGAAGGTCGCAACTTGGCTCGTGAAGGTAATGATATTATCCGCGAAGCTGCTAAGTGGTCTCCTGAGTTGGCTGTTGCTTGCGAACTGTGGAAAGAAATTAAGTTCGAGTTTGAAGCAATGGATACCGTCTGATAATTGAGGATTTGGGATTTTGGATTCATATACAATCCAAAATCTAAAAATCTAAAGGGCTGGGTCAAGCATGGATTTAAAGCAAATTGCGAAAGACACAGCCAAAACTCTCCAAAGCTACCTGACTTATCAGGCGCTAAGGACTGTATTGGCACAGCTAGGCGAAACAAATCCTCCTTTAGCACATTGGTTGCAAAACTTCTCGGCTGGGAAAGTCCAAGACGGAGAAGCTTATATTGAGGAACTGTTTCTGGAAAAGTCAGATTTGGCTTTGCGGATTATGACTGTCAGGGAACACATAGCGGCGGAAGTGACAGAGTTTTTACCAGAAATGGTGATAACTGGCATTCAGCAAGCCAATATGGAACAGCGTCGCCAGCATCTTGAACGCATTACGCAACTAAGTTTATCAAGTCCCAGCCTCGAAATTGAAAGACAGACAATATCTGATGCTAATTTGGATAATTTATCCAATTAGTCAGTCAACCAAGTCATAAAAAATCTCCCCCACTTATCAAAAACTATGCAAACTTTACCTAAAGAGCGTCGTTACGAAACCCTTTCTTACCTTCCCCCTTTGTCTGACGCGCAAATCGCCAAGCAAGTTCAGTACATCATCACACAAGGTTTCATTCCTGCAATTGAATTCAACGAAACTTCTGAACCTACAGAACTTTATTGGACAATGTGGAAGTTGCCTTTGTTCGGTGCTAAAACTGCTCAAGAAGTATTGAACGAAGTTCAAAGTTGCCGTTCTCAGTATGGTAACTGCTACATTCGTGTTGTTGGTTTTGACAACATCAAGCAGTGTCAAGTTATGAGCTTCCTTGTTCACAAACCCAGCAGATACTAAGAGCTAATTAGCTAATAGTTATTTGATGAATTAAAAAGAGGGGTAGAGTTTTCTATCTCTCTTTTTTTAGTTTTTGATGGACAATAGAATTGTTAGTGAAGTGGCACACATAAAGCTAAAGATGGTATTATGTAACAAATTACTCTTGATGAAGCTTACTATAATGGCGCAGTTGCTAATTATTTTTTGGGAAATTTTCATGAAGCATTGAAAGACTGTAATGAATCTTTGCAAATTAATTCTAATAATACCAAAACTTTAATTGCCAGAGGTATAGTTTACTCTGCTTTAGGAGTAATAGAAGATGCTATTAATAATTACAATAGAGCCTTAAAAATTAATCCAAATAGTTATCATGCTTACTTTAATCGGGGAGTAGCTTATTCGATGAGAGGAGATGAAAATAAGGCTATATCTGATTATAGTAGAGCCTTGCAGATTAATCTTTATAAGGCTGATGCTTATTATAATAGAGGAAATTCTCGCTATGCTTTAGGAGATAAACATGGGGCAATATCTGCATCTTAACCATTTTTGTCATCCCGTCAGCCCAACTTCTCAAAGAAGTCGGGGATATAATTCTAATTTTTAGAGCCTATTGAGATCAATACCTTTAGCTGCTAATTTTGCTAATAGGTCTTGATAATTTTTGTGTTCTTGGTCGGCACGTTGTTTTTCTTGTTCAGCACGTTGTTTTTCTTGTTCAGCACGTTGTTTTTCTTGTTCAGCACGTTGTTTTTCTTGTTCAGCACGTTGTTTTTCTTGTTCAGCACGTTGTTTTTCTTGTTCAGCACGTTGTTTTTCTTCTTCGACACGTTGATTTAATTCTACAGATGTGAGAAACTTACCGCCATGAGGATAATAAATTTCTAAGTTATCTGCTGTGATTTTAAAACGTATGTCTAAACGCGGGCTGACCCAATTATTAATATCCTCAATTGCCTCTAAACATTCTTTTTCAAGAATAAATCCTGTTAATTCAATTGTATCTGGATTGTATATATAATACTCTTCTACCCGATAACGCTGATAAAAGAGGATTTTTTTAGCCATTTCCTTGGTACTATTGCCTGGAGATAGGATTTCAAATACCACTTGGGGAGGAAGATTATTTTCTTGCCATTGTTTATAAGAACCTCTATCACCTTTGGGTCTTCCAAACACCACCATGACATCAGGTGCTTGTCGGGTTTTTACACTTCCTTCTACAGGATACCAAAGTAAATCACCGGCTATAAATACATCATCGTTTGGTGCGAATAATATTTCTAAATTTTCCTTAATTTTAACAATCCATTCATATTGTTTGGTATTATCAGACATAAGGTTGCCATCACTATCAGGGTAGATGATTTCTGGTTTGATTTCCGGTGGTGTAAGTTGCTGTACCATATCTGAATCTCCATTTTACCAAAGGTAAATAAAGTTTTGAACACAAGCAGTGGCACTGGTGAATATATTCACAATTATAGCCATTTGCGATCGCTTTACGTTTTTGAGAACCTACGCAAAAACCGTAGTGATTGCACTTGTCAGATCCCAGACTTCTTGCAGAAATCCGGGATTTTATGCTTAAATTCTAAAGAGTGCCAAAACCTTTTTTCTTTTTCTCCTTCTTTTTCTTCGCTGGTGGTGCACCGCCAGGATAACCGCGCCAGCCTGCTGAAGGACGATTTCCTGCGGCTAAAGGATTTCCACCGCCAAACATTCCTGGCATACCGGGAATGCCACCCTGTCCCATTTGCTGCATGAGCGATCGCATTTTTTGAAAGTCTGCCACTAGTTTGCTTACATCCGCTTCTCTATAACCAGAACCAGATGCTATCCTTCTTCGTCGACTAGGTGAACTAGATAATAAATCTGGATCACGCCTCTCTTTTCCTGTCATGGAATTGATCATCGCTTCACAGCGTTTTAACTGAGTTTCTCCATGTTTCAACTGATCCTCAGAAAGTTTATTCATCCCTGGAATCATTTTAATAATACCACCTAATGACCCCATATTCTTCAACAACCGCATTTGCTTGAGAAAGTCAGTAAAATCAAATTTCGCTGATAAGATTTTCTCCTGCATTTGCTCCGCGTCGGCCAAATCTATCTCTTCTTGGGCTTTTTCCACCAAAGTTAGAACATCACCCATACCCAAAATCCGTGAAGCCATCCGTTCCGGGTAGAATGGTTGCAGGGCCTCGACTTTTTCCCCCACACCCACAAATTTAATCGGCGCGCCGGAAATTTGCCGCACAGATAACGCTGCACCACCTCGGCTATCCCCGTCCATTTTGGTCAGGATTGCCCCTGTAATTCCAATTTGATCATGGAAGGTGCGTGTTAGATTTGCCGCCTCTTGCCCCGTCATTGCGTCCACTACCAACAAGGTTTCGTCGGGTTCAGCTACCGCTTTAATGCGGGCTAATTCCGCCATCATCCCTTCGTCAATTTGCAAACGTCCAGCAGTATCAATAATTACTGTATTTATACCTTCTGCTCTAGCGCGTTCGACACCCTGACGGGCGATTTCTACGGGGTCTGCTGCAATTCCCAGTTCAAAAACTGGTACGTCAATTTGCTTACCCAGAGTGATTAATTGATCAATTGCTGCGGGACGATATATATCTGTAGCCACTAGCAGACAACTACGGTCTTGTTTCCGTAAATGCAAAGCTAATTTAGCTGTAGCCGTGGTTTTCCCTGTCCCTTGTAAACCAGCCATTAACACAACGGTGGTTTTACCCGTAACTTCTGCTAGAGGAACATTTTCCTCTCCCATGACCCGCACCAGTTCATCATAAACAATTTTGATGAATTGTTGGTCAGGACGCACACCGCTAATAACTTCAGCCCCTTGTGCTTTGGCCTCGACTTCGCTAATAAAATCTTTAACGACTTGAAGATTAACATCTGCTTCCAACAAAGCCCGACGCACTTCCCGTAAAGCGTCTTGAATGTTGGATTTTGATATTTTATCCTGTCCTCGTAGTTTTTTCCAGGCGGATTCTAAACGGTCAGATAGTGCATCAAACATAGTTCAGTTACAATGTAGTTAGTCTGTTGAAATATTTGGTAAGTTTTTAATCATCTTCTTTACTAGCTTATCCGACTCTAGCAGTCCATTGATCTGGTAAACTGTAATTTTCAAAGTCTGGTAGTCAGTAATAGATATCCTCTTACGCAAGAGGAATTTAAAAATAACTACTTCAGAATACATAGAACACAGACAAATAAGGGTGAAAAATTATTTCTCTCTTATTGCTCTGTTATTGCTGTTCATGAAAAAGAAAAAATTTCCCCTTTTATGAGTTATAGCTCCGTCTTTTTTATCCAATTAGGTTTTTCCTTTCCTTGGGGTGGTTCTTGATTTTTGCTTACAAAAAATAACCAGAGAATCTATGTAACAAAAACATCAGCGAAAAAATAGATCATGACCGCTTATTTAAAGAACTGATATCCAAATTTTTTATATAATTTATGAACTATTCTTTCCCGAAATTCTCAAATATCTAGATACCAACTCAGTATCTACTAGACAAAGAATTATTTACAGATGTTACCACAGCAGACAAATATGAAAACGACTTAATAGCCAAAGTCCAATTTCTAGGTAAAACTTCTTACTTTCTTATTCACATTGAACCCCAATCAAAAACCGAAATTTAATTAAAGAATGTGCTATTATTTTTCTAGGTTACAGGAAAAATTTGACTGACTAATTTATACGATAGTCATTTTTTCATACTATCCTACCAAAACCTTAGCCATAAATAACTATCAAATCAACATTTTCTTAAATAAGCCACTAACTTATTCTATTGTCTTCAATAGACCGAAATAATGAGGTCAAATTATCACTTCTTTCTTAATAAAACAAATCTCCATAATCTTAAAAGATTACAGAGATTAGTTTTTTATTTGGTGGCGGGAAGTGGATTTGAACCACTGACCTTCGGGTTATGAGCCCGACGAGCTACCAGGCTGCTCTATCCCGCGTCGCTTTTGTCGCTTTCCTCTCGACTTCTTTAATATAACCCAAAGTCAAAAGTTTGTCAACTATAAAAGCGATAATTCTCCAATTACTTCCAAACGCTTGTATTTCCCCAGGTTCATGAATTTCTCGGAAAGACTTTGGGCAATACTGGGACTAATCCAACCCATTTGTTGGAGGAGGTGAATAGCTACAGCACCCTTGGCACGTTTTGATCCATCCATAATTTTAATAGCTAATCCCATGCCTTCTCCGAGTCTGCTAATACATTGTACACCTTCTGCACCAGATTTGCTAACTAATTCACCCGGAGTTAAGCGCATTAACTCTGTATCAAATTCTCCTTCACCTGCCACCATTGTAGGGTGATGGTTCATGGCGCGAACGATACGTTCCATATCCAGACTATTACTAGAAGCAAGCATAGCATATAAAGAAGCCATTTGACTGAGTTGCATTAGATACGTGGGTGCACCACAGTCATCATGAGCCGTGAGAAATTCTTCTGCTGGCATTCGCAGCAATTCTGCTACTTTGGAGATAATTAACTGCTGAACTGGGTGTTTCCGATCTAAATAGTTATTTAAAGGCCAATGTCGTTGCTGACAAACAGCTAACATTCCCGCGTGTTTACCAGAACAGTTATATTCTAGAGGACTATATTTACCTTGGGGGATTGGACAATGCAGAGCATTAACATCAATATCTGCCCGCCACAAAATGTTAAATACCTGTCTCACCTGTTCCATGGTACCTTGATGGGAACTGGTGATAATGGCCAAGTCTCTATCGCTTAAACCATAGCGTTCTAATGTGCCTGTGCTAGTAATAGCCAGTGCCTGAAATGGTTTGAGGGCAGAACGGACAAATGCGGTAGTTTCAGCGTTACCTGCAACGGAAAGTATCCGTCCTCGGTCGTCGCTAACTACAGCCTGGGCTATATGCCGAGATTCAATAATACCTTCTCGCAGTAACCGGACTTCCAGGGCTGCGGCTTGAGTTCTTTTTCCCATTGTCATGGGTTTATATCTACTTTGTGAATTGTCAGTGGTCAGTTGTCAGTTGTCAGTGGTCAGTTGTTAGTGGTCAGTTGTCAGTTGTCAGTGGTCAGTTGTTAGTGGTCAGCGGTCAGTTGTTTTAATATAACTAATGACTAACGATTACTAACCAATGACTATTTACAGAAAATGCCAAACTATAGTACCAATAAGATACATAAGAACCAAAGCACCAAAGGTTATTTGTAAGCGTTGGAAAATGGGGTTAATTTCGTAGGTAACAATTAAGCGATCGCGGGTAATGACCGATTGAGGTTTAGTCCAGATTTGTCCGTCATACCAACCTGATTCTTCATAGAAAACAGTGGTACTGTAAAGGCGATCGCGCACATAATACCAACCTAAGTATAACCTAATCAAGACTAGCACTACCGTGACACTGGCAGCAGCAGATCCACAAAGCAGAAAATTAAAAATCTGCTTTTGGGGGGGGAAGCTAGAAGCTGCCACGGGTCCTGCCACTAACCAAGACCAAGCCCAAAACCAAAAAATTGTCTTGGTGTACTTACCCCAGCTTAAAATACTATCTCGAAATAGCCAGTCATTTTTTAGCTCTTCATACTCATTCAGGGGTTGTTGTTCTGTAGGAACTGGGCAATTCTCTAGGGAGGATCCCATCATATCGCTTAACCCCCAGTGCCATGGGAGTTTGGTATAAAAATACGTTCCGCGTGTCCCCAGAACGCCTCTAAATTATAAAACTCCCGTTCCCTTGGCATCATGATATGGACAATAACATCACCATAATCTTGAAGTACCCAAGTTCCTTCCGCTTTTCCTTCCGTTCTTAGCGGTCGTCGTTGCCAGTCAATTTCCACCTGTCCTTCAATTGCCTCAGCAATGGCTCTTACTTGCACCTTAGAGTAACCTGTCATCATCACAAAGTAATCAGACAGGTAAGAAACCTCAGCCACGTCAAGCAAGATAATCTCTACAGCTTTGCGGTCTAAAGCCGCCTCAGCAATGGTTAAAGCTAAATTTTTGCTTGTAGCTTCTGTGTCAGTTTTAGATATGCTCACAGCGTTCTTTGTCAATGGGAAATTTCCTCTTAAAGATTCAGTCATTCAACCTCATGTATTTTTTCACGAAAGCAAATACTTATTCAACTTGCTCACAAATATTCGGAACTGCAATTGATGAATAAGTTTTCTATCAATAGTAACATATTCTACAGTTGATTAGTTGATGCAGAAAGGGAACGAAAAAAGATTTTTCTATTCCCTCCATAAAAATAAACCCAAGTCACCAATCGACTTGAGTAAATTTAATAAATAAATTTGGTAAATTTAGTAACCTAAACAGCCCCACTGTTTTTATTAAACAAAATGGTGATGGTTTTGAAAATCAACTTTAAATCGTAAACTAAAGTCCAATTTTGTTGATATTGTAGATCTAAGCGAATCACATCTTCAAAACTCCGAACTTTAGAGCGTCCATTAACTTGCCATTCACCAGTCATACCAGGTTTAACATCCAAACGTTGCCATTCTGGTACTTCGTAGCGTTCTACTTCATCAGGTGTCGGTGGTCGAGTTCCGACTAAACTCATTTCTCCTTTGAGAACATTCCAAAATTGAGGTAGTTCATCAAGACTGGTACGGCGTAAAAATTTACCTACTTTAGTAATTCTCGGATCATGATCATTTTTAAAAAAAGCGCCTTCTACTTGGTTTTTTATTTGAGATTTTTTAGCTTCAGCATCTACACACATAGACCGAAATTTCCAAATTGTAAATCTTTTACCCATCCAACCACAACGGATTTGTTTAAATAAAATCGGACCGGGATCATCAATTTGAATAGCGATTGCTATAGGAATAAACAAAACAAATGTAATTACTAACCCAACTAATGCTCCCATAATATCAATAACTCGTTTCATCCAAGATGCTACAGAATTATGAGTTTGAGGAAGTGGATCTACTTGACGAGAATTATTTTTTCCTGAGTTTGTAATGTTATCTGTTATTATTAGTGGGGGGTTATGAGAAGACTCAATGAAAAACACCTGATCTAGTCCCGTTAGATTTAAAACTGCCATTACTTGGGGAGTAACATGACGCAGTGTGACTTTAATTCCCTTTTCTTGAGAACTTTTAAAGTTACTAACTAAAGAACCTAAACCACTACTATCCATGAAAATAGTATTTTGGAAATCAATAAAAATTTCTCCAGGTGGTGAATCTGTTTCAATTAAGTTTTGACAAATTTGCTTAAAACTAACGGCTTCAAGTATAGTTAACCTCGCTGTAACTTGCAAGTTTACTGTGTTTTCCGAGTAAGTAACTGGAAAGTCTACGGAGGGTTGACTACTCATAAAACTCTGAACTTTAGTGGCCATATATTATCTAATTTGCTAAATGTTACTTTCTCTTAGAAAAACAACTAACCTTATCTTTAATCTTGATGATGAATCTTCTAACCCATAAAGGTAAGAGGATTCTAGATATTAAGGTGCACCGAGTTTTGTATAGATTTTAAATTTCCTAGCTTCCACCAGAAAATCTATGAATAAAAAGTCGGATACAATACCATTAAGGGTAGAGAAACCCCGACTTTACTTACAAAAGCTGCACACCACCATACAATTAGTCTCTAACACTAAGTTAGAGGTATTTGTAAAAATAATTGTCTTCCAAAGTACAGTTATTAAGAAGTTACAATGGGCAGTTTTATGAGTTGCAAAAGTAAGTGATGATCTTCAAGTATTTTTGTCATCTGCAACTTTTCAAATTATAAAATATTCAACGGAATAGAGAATTTAAAAATTTTCCATGAGCGTCATAACAAAGTTTGATGAAGTTTAAATATTGGGTTAAATAGATGAATTTTTAGTAAAAATTTTCTGAATATAAAAATATAGGTTCTTGGGTACTTGGTGTGCTAAACCGAGAAGTTGAGAGAAGGGAACAGGGCAATATGGAATATTTTACCATTAACGACAATTTTTAACACTAACTTACTTATTTTCAGGTGCATGAGGATAAAATCCGTTGCAATATATTATCGTGGTGCATTACGTTATCGCCAACACACCACTGTTTCCTAAAACTAAAAAACTTTGTACCTTATACAGACAATTGAAAACCCCTAAAATCGAATTTTAGCGGAATATTTGCCAAGATTTTCTAGGAATACCGGGTCAGCGTAAAGCTCAGAGACTTTGAGAGTGTCAAAGTCCAGATTCCTCATTTCTAGATTTAGATTTAGCTTTATTGGCGCTACGTTTGAGAGCAGAAAGTCTAGCCTCATATCGAGAACGCTGACGTTTGCTAGGAGTATTTTCTACTAAGGTTTTTAAAGCACTACCAAGACTTTTATAAGCATTAGGTAAACTATAACCAAAGCGGGTTGCTAGAGCGATCGCTTTTTCGTCAGCATCCAGCAATTCTTTAATTTGTTTATCCCCATTATTTTTTTGATATAGCCGCCAACCGGAAACACCACAGAGGGCCATAGCTAATACTAGTAATAATCCATCCTGTACCCATAATTCACCCACAGCACCACCCAAACCAATGGCCAGCGCCGCCATTTCCCAACCGTCCTTAGGAATCGTGTCATTTTGAACGCGAGCAACTTCGTGCCAAAACAGCAAATTCCGTTGATCCATTGCTAGAGCGTCCCATTTCACCAAGTCAATTTGAATTTCTACTTGGTCTTTACCAATTTCTTCACAACGAATCAAAGATGGATTTACCTCTGTTGTGCCTTCAACTGTTACCCAGCTTTGTAATTCTGGGGGTAATAAGCTTTTTAACCGCCGGAGTTCACTCATTTCTGCTTTAGCAGAGGAGGTTGCATAGGATGTCATAAAAATCCAGCCTTACAAAATTTCAGTATTATGATCAGGTTATCACTTTGCAGTATAGCGATTTCAGTGGTGATCCGCTTTATTCATCGGCAAAACTACCCCGCTTTTTCCGCGCTTCCATGGCTTTTTCTAGGAGTTCTAATAATCCAGGAGCTTGTTCTTGAATACTCAATAATAATCTTTCTCCTAAATCTAGATTTCCCGGGTCTTCCCCTGTCTCCATTACCTCTTGCAAACGCGGGAAGGCAATGGTATCAACAATTTGGATTAATCCGCTCAAACAACGGTTAAATTGTCTCTCGGTGAGTATGGAGTCCTCTAGGGGAAACTCAATAATAGCGCGGATTTCACCATCGGATGGATCATATTCCCATTGCAGCATTTTGGTTTCCCAAGAAATAGCCAGCATGGTTTGCAGGATAGCATCTTTGTGGGGATGGTCTTTCACTTCCGCCAAAACCTGGGGTGCAAATAGCCGGAAAAATTTCCCTTCCTCGTCTAGTTGGACAACGATCAGGAAATCATCAATATTTTCAGCTTCAACACCCGTAATAATCCGGTCTTCTTTTTCATCAAAACGATAGTCCCAACCAAGATTATCTAGATACTTGGCTATTTGTGTAATATTTGCTGCCATAAAAGCCTCGTAAAGAACAGTGAAGAGGCTATCACCAAAACCATTTTAACTTGCTAGGCGCATTTGCTCAATTATTGCCGGAATTTCTGCCTCATGTTAAATTATACAAATATACTCAGAATTTTTCTCTATAAGCAAGAAGGAAGGGGTAAAATAAGGAAACTAAGTCTGAACAAAAATCAAATAGCAGCCCTTGAGATCACAAAATAATGCTTAAATAAGCGCAAGATAAGCTTGTGGCGAGGTTCACCAGATGAAATTACGGGAATTATTAGCGACTGTAGAGGGGATTGAGTCTATAAATATACCGGATATTGATATTCAAGGACTTAAAACTAATTCCCATGCTTGTACTGTGGGCGATTTATTTATAGGAATGCCAGGAAGTAGAGTAGATGGTGGAGAGTTTTGGCCGGGTGCTTTGGCTGCTGGTGCAGTTGCGGCCATTGTTTCTTCGGAAGCAATGCAGAAAAATCCGCCTTCACCAGGATCTGTGGTGATTAGTGCCGATAATATCATTAAAGCTTGCGCCCAAATAGCTGCAACTTTTTATGGTTATCCGGGACAAAAACTGACAATGGTGGGTGTTACCGGGACAAATGGTAAAACTACCACTACTCACTTAATCGAATATTTCCTAATTCAAGCTAATTTACCGACGGCGTTGATAGGCACACTTTACACCCGCTGGCCTGGTTTTGCAGAAACCGCTGTTAATACCACCCCTTTTGCTGTGGATTTGCAACAACAATTAGCTAAAGCAATTAATGCTGGTTGTCAACTTGGGGTCATGGAGGTCAGTTCTCACGCTTTACACCAGGGTAGGGTTTTAAGTTGTGCTTTTGATGTAGGGGTATTTACTAATCTCACCCAAGACCATTTGGACTATCACAAGGATATGGAGGACTATTTTGCCGCGAAAGCGTTGTTATTTGGTCCTGATTATCTCTCAGGACGGGCAATTATCAACTCTGAGGACGCTTATGGTAAACGGATAATTGCCTCTTTAAATCCAGAACAGGTTTGGAGTTATAGTGTTAATGATTATACCGCTGATTTTTGGATGAGTGATTTAAGTTATCAACCAAATGGTGTTAGTGGAATTTTACATACTCCCAAAGGAAATGTAGATTTTAGTTCTCCTTTGGTTGGTCAATATAACTTAGAAAATCTTTTAGCTGCGGTCGGAGCGGTTATTCACCTGGGGTTAGATTTGCAATTGGTAGCAAATGCCATTCCTGAGTTTCCCGGTGTTCCTGGACGCATGGAACGGGTGCAAATTCATCCACAACAAGATATTAGCGTAATTGTAGATTATGCCCATACTCCCGATAGTTTGGAGAATTTGCTCAAGGCTGCCCGGCCGTTTATTCCTGGTAAAATGATCTGTGTATTTGGTTGTGGAGGTGATCGTGATCGCACTAAACGCCCAAAAATGGGTAAAATAGCTGCTGAAATGGCTGATTTAGCCGTGTTGACATCAGATAATCCGCGCACAGAAGACCCGGAAAAGATCTTAGAAGATGTATTGGCAGGTATTCCTGATATATTACAACCAATCGTTATCAGCGATCGCGCGACTGCAATCCGTACCGCTATTTTACAAGCTCAACCTGGAGACGGTATATTATTAGCTGGTAAAGGTCACGAAGATTATCAAATTATTGGTACTGAAAAAATCCATTTTGACGACAGAGAACAAGCACGAGCAGCTTTACAGCAAAGAATAAACAGTCAACATTAATTAATTTCCCATATTGTAGGGGTGGGGTTTCCCCAAAAGGACTCCGCGCCTCTGCGTGAAATAAAGCACATTTCCCTTGATTGAATTACAGTATTGGCGGGCAAGATGCCCGCACCACAAGCGTTTCATTATTCAAGTTTGTACCTCATTTACAATAAATCTGCTGTATTTACAATTGGTGACTAACTTCCAAAGGTAAGAAAATTGTCAATACTTCCCCATTTTGAGGACGTTGACGAACAATCAATTTCCCACCAATGGCTTGAAATAAATGCTTAGTTGCAGTCATATTTAAACTAATTGCTCCGGTTTCCGGCTGAAACATTAATAATTGACCTAAAGATTTACGAATTGGTGGCGTTGTCGTGTAACTTTTATCTTGACAATCAAATTGAGGAGATAATTGTAATTTTAGTTGATCACCAGCGGTCATTACTTGCACTTGAATACAACTACCAGGAGGTAAACTGCGGGTAAAATTCTCTATTAAACCAGTGAGTACCCGATCTAGCATAGCAGGATTACTAATAACTGTGGGTAATTGCTTCGGTAAAACTATATTTAAAGTTAAATTACGACGAGTTGCTGCCTGTTGCCAACGAGGAATACTTTGGGTTAAAATATCATCTAAACACATTGGTGTAAGTTGAGAATTAGCAAATCTTACAGGTTGTGATAAATTTTCTAATTCTGCAGCTTTAAATAATAACTCCATTCTATCAATTTGCTCTGTACATTCATGATCAATAATTTCTAAACGACTAATTACATTTACTGGTAAATCCTGCCGTTTTAATAATAATTTTGTCAGCATCCGAATTGTTGTTAAGGGAGTGCGGACTTCATGGGCAAAGGCTTGAAGTAATTCAACATCAGAACGAGATGGAATTTTTGGCTGTGGATTGGGTGAATGAAAATGTGATGAATTATGTGTAATTGGATTATTTTCTGTAACAGTTAATTCCTGAAGTAATAACTGACTAAATTGAATTATGGTATGATAATCTGGTGGAACTAAAGGATAATTTTGCACCTTAAAATCTAAATCAGCAAATAATTCTGGATTAGTTAAAACTACTCTAGCACCTAAAGATTGCCAAGCTTTTTGTACTACTTCTGGTTCAAAAGAAAACAAAAATTCTTTTTTACCATTATAATCTTCTGCCAAAACTAGAACTAATCTAAATTTATCTGTGAATATTAAACAAAACTGCTCCGCACCCAAAGGGTCAGCCGGTAATAAAGGTAAAATAGATTCTTGAAAAGTAGCATTATGAGAAGTATTTGTTTCTATATTATTAATATTCTCCCCCATTTCTGACGATATCATAAATGGCATTAAGGCCAAAGGATTAAAGGGTCTAGTTGTAAAAGTTACTGTTTGTAACTGTTGTGTTAGTTGGGGGTGACTAAATAAGGGTGTAGGTGCAGCTAATACCAAACCTGTGTTATGATGGGCAGTGGTGGCTAAGGTCGTCCGCAGCAGATTCTCTGTGGCTGCTAGACTAACACGCCATTGCTGTTCTGCTTTGGCCGTGGAACAACCAGGGCTATGAAATTGATTTTCAGATAAGACTTCTTTGAGACTTGGTAAAATCCATTCGTACACAGGTTTTCACCTCCTGATTGCTTTAATAGCTAATGGTGGTTATATTTAGACATTTGCACTCTATATCTATGAGATTATCGTGATTAGAGTGAAGACCGAAAGTGGTATAACCGAACAATTAAGGTGCAATATCCTACTATATAAAACCTACACAAAACTACATAGGAGTTACCTATTGACCAAAAACATCATTCAGTTAGTATAGTCTGTCACATTTTCCCAATCAAAATAGGGAACAAGTCCCCGTAACTGTGAATAAATTGGTGTGTACTTCATTAGAGAGAGAAGTAATACAAGTGGTTGTGTAAAAATTCTCACTCTGCTTCCGTAATAGTTCATAAGCGCAATTCCAGACTTTACATAGTGACTTTAATTACTTTCAGGTGTTTATATTCACATTTATTTAATCTAATCTCTCTTTAAAAATATAAATTTGTAGCAGGGGGGAAAAACCTCCAAAGTCTGATATCACAAACATTTTACCCATGTCTAATCTCCAAAATATAGCTACTGATGATAGTTAACAAAAATAAATCTATGACAAGTTGTCATATTTGGCATTAATTGTATTTAAAATAGGGGGAGAACAATAAAAATTATTTCCTAGGAGGGAAGTATGAAGTCTATAGCAGCAACTTTGCGACGTTTGAGCCTAGCTTTATTGACAGTTATTGTAATTTTTGGTAGCTTTGCTGTGTTTACCCCCACTGCATCTGCGGAAACATATACAATTAAACTGGGTACTGATAGAGGTTTATTACAATTTCAGCCTAAAAAGATAACTGTTAAAGCTGGTGATACAATTGAATGGAAGAACAATAAAGTTCCTCCCCACAATGTTGTCTTTGACGCTAAGAAGAACCCCACCAAGAATGCTGCTTTAGCAAAATCTTTGTCCCACAAGAAGTTATTAATGAGTCCTGGACAAAAAGTAACAACCGTTATCCCTGCTGACGCTACTCCTGGTTCTTATACCTTCTATTGCGAACCTCACCGTGGTGCTGGTATGGTTGGTAAAATCATCGTTGAAGGCTAATTTATAGCTATAAACCATCCCTGTATATTAATGGGGATGGTAAAAGCAATCCTGATAATAGACAATCAAGACACAAAAATACTTTTATGATTATTGTAGATAAAAATTAGTTGACTTTTTGATCAAAGTTTTTATTTAATATGAATTTAATTACACAGCCAATTTCTGAAAAAATCGGACAGAAAATTATTAGCCAAGACGATAAAAGTATTTTGGAAATAGACAGAGAAGAAATTATTAGTCTATTTAAAGAATATGGAGTTTTACTATTTAGAGGATTTACTACTGATACTGAAATATTTAGAGAATTTAGTAATTTATTCAGCAATAATTTTTTAGATTATACAGGTGGTGCTTTTGATAGAAGGGTAATTAATGATGATAAGACCATTTTAAGTGTCAATGATTTCCAAACAGATATTAAATTACATGGAGAAATGTACTATCAAAAGAATATTCCCTTGATGTTGTGGTTTTTTTGTGCTAATCCCGCTGCAAAAAATGGTGAAACAACGGTTTGTGATGGTAGACAATTTTTTGCAGAACTCAGTAATTCAACTCAAGAATTATTCAGTCAAAAGCGGCTAAAGTTTACCGCAAAAATGAATAAAGAACAGTGGCAAAAAAAATATAAAATTGATGATATTAATGAATTAGAACAGATGTGTAAAATGAATGATACACACACTACTATATATGAAGATCAATCAATTCTCCTTCAATATATTTGTCCAGTAGTTATTCCTAGCAGATGTGGAAAATATCAGGTTTTTATTAATAGCCTTTTACCAGCAATGCAGTTAAATCCTGATGTTCTGAAGTTTGATGATGATTCAGAAATTTCTGATGAACTTATGGATGAATTAAATGGAATTGCTGAGAGAATTACTACCAATATTGACTGGAAAAAAGGAGATATTTTAATGATTGATAATACAAGAATAATGCATGGTAGAAGGGCTTTTAAGGATGAAACAAGAGAGATTTATATCCGGTTATGTTCTCCAAATTTTCAATTTTAAAAAAAATACCCCCCTTCTGACGAAGAAGGGAAAGTTTAGGTATTACTTCATATCATAACCAAACAAATTCGGATCAACTTCTCCTAATTGTAAATCGGCTAAACCATATTCTTGCCACCGTGTGTCTACCATTTTAGCAACATCGAAATCTGATTTTAACGGTTTACCCCATTCATGTTCGGTTTCTGGAGGAATTTTTGTGGTAGCGTCAATTCCCATTCTCCCACCTAAACCTAATTTTTCACTGGCAAAATCTAAGGTATCAAAGGGAGTATTTGGTAAAATAAATACATCTCTGGTAGGATCTACTTTAGAACTAATTGCCCAAACCACTTGACGAGGATCACGAACATTGATATCCTTATCGACGACAATTACAAACTTAGTGTATGTAAATTGTGGTAACGCACTCCAAAACGCTAAAGCTGCCCGTCGTGCTTGTCCAGGATAAGCCTTGTCTATGGAAATAATCGCAGCTTTATAACTCAAGGCTTCCATGGGTAGGAAGAAATCAACTATTTCTGATACCTGTTGGCGTAAAATGGGGGTGTAAATCCGATTGAGAGCGATAGCCATCATTGCTTCTTCTTTGGGTGGCAGTCCGCTAAATGTGGTAAGATAAACTGGGTCTTTGCGGTGTGTCATACACTGAAACCGCACCAAAGGGGAATCCTCCACACCGCCATAATATCCCATGTGGTCGCCAAAGGGTCCATCTGGTAAAACTTCCCCCGGTGTAATTGTCCCTTCTAGCACAAACTCGGAATCTGCGGGAACTTCTAAATCTACAGTTTTACACCGGGCTAAATTGACCCCAGAACCGCCATACAATCCAGCAAATAACCACTCTGATAAATCCACAGGAATGGGTGTGGCTGCGGCCATGATGATTAAAGGATCTACACCCAGAGCGATCGCTACTTCTAACTTTTTACCACGTTCTGCGGCTTTTCGCAAGTGTCTCGCTCCTCCCCGTACCGATAACCAATGTACGGTCATTGTATTTAGAGATTGTAGCTGTAAACGATACACTCCTACATTGGGGATTCCCGTCTCACAATCCTTAGTAATTACTAATCCTAGCGTAATTATCTTTCCGGCATCTCCCGGATAAGGACGTATTAAAGGTAACTTATTTAAATCTAAATCCTGGCCTTGAATTACGACCTGTTGACAAGGGGGGAAAAAGTCCCGTCCCGGTTTGGCTTTCACCACGTCAAATAACACTTTACCAAAATCTATGGCTTGGGAAATCTTTTTTGGTGGTTTGGGTTGTTGAAGCATACTCAACTTCTTTCCCAGGGTTTCTAATTCTTCTGGTTTTTCCATGTTCATGGCCCAGCATATCCTTTCTACTGTCCCCATTAAGTTGACCGCAACGGGAAAAGATGCACCTTTGACGTTTTCAAATAGTAAGCCTGGACCACCTTTTTGCAGCATTCGGTTGGAAATCTCCGCAATTTCCATGTCCGGGTCAACTAAAGCCGAAATTCGCTTTAATTGTCCTCTTTTTTCTAGAATTTTGATGAATCCCCGTAAATCTCGCGCCATGGTTTTGTTTTTATGAAGAAGTGTAAAGCTATTTTTATCTTAGTCTTGATTTGGATAAGTTGACTTTTTAGTACAAATATACTATGATGGAAAAAAGATGGATTTTGCTCACGCAGAGACGCGGAGACACGGAGAGAGGAATCTGGTTTTTAATTGATAAAAGTTAGGGGGTTTTATGTTGAAGTTAAATGACAAGATTTCCCTGTTGGAAGTTATCCAAGTTTTATCGGTATATCGTCAAAATATCATTTTGAATTTACATGATTTAAAGGAAGATTATCAGAGAATTGGTATTGAACGGGTGAGGGGTATAAGGGATATTAATGGTGATTTGATTACTCCTTGTTTGGAAACTGAAGATATCTATGGTGGTGATTTTGTGCAAATGGGTGTATTTTCTATAAATCGCAATACTGCTACTATTAATATGTTGGTAAGGCGGAAAGTTAAGCTGGTAAAAGCTGAAGATAATACGGATATTATTGAAGTTTCAGGTTTATTGATTAATGATTTATATAATTTTAATAATTATACTATTGTTAAAGATGGTAAGGTTCATGTTTCGGCTTTAAATATCAAAATTAGCAATAAGAAAGTGTTTGATTTGTTGCAAGCTAAGGGTGTAATTGTTGCTGGTAAGTTTGATTTTAATTGTGAGTATACAATCAGGTTAGATAATTTACCATTAGTTCCTGTTGATATAAATTTTGGTAATATTGATGGGTTGTTTAATCAATTAGCAGAAATTAAGGTTGTTACTAGTATTTTATTTGCTTATTTACGTCATCAATCTGATGTGTTTGTGAGTAATCAAATAGAGGAATTAAAACAACATTATTTGTCAAAAAATTTGTATTTGAATTTCCCGACAACTCAAGAATATACAAATACAATTGAGACTCATATCAGTTATAAAATTGATTTTGGTAATGAGGATATTCTCAATTTGAGTAAATTATATAGTGCTAACCAATTTTTAGGAAGGAGATATGAAGTTTATGACCAAGAAACTGGAGAGATATTTTCTAAACCAACTTTAGAAATGGGTTTAAATCAAAATATAGCTTTCCGACAAAAAGCCATTACTGGGAGAATGAAACTAACTAAAGTTGATGATTTGATGAAACCGATTTTTGATGACTTTTTGGGAATTAATATCAATGGTAAAGTCGGGGAAATTCTCAATCAAGTTGGTGATGATAGTTTGGCCTTTTTATTATATGCTAAATATGATGGCAAATTTGTCAATAGAGAAGACTTAATTGCAGCTATGACGACAACTTATAAAAAATTGGTAGCATTTGTTGAGCAAACTTATCAACAAAATATTTCTCCTCTAATATTTTATATTGGTGTGACAGGACATTTACCCGAAAAAATCACAGCTAAAGTCATGAATGCTGAGGAATTAGCTGCTAAATATCCCCATTTGCAATTTTCTAAACATGAACAAACAGGGACATTTTTTGAATTTGGAAATAATATTATTAGTGTTTATCCGCAAACAGAATATTACAGTAAAAAGTCATTAGCTAGTTACAGCACTTCCCGGTATTATGGGGTACATATCTAGGGTTTGCTGTATTTCAGATCCCAGACTTCTTAAAGAAATCCGGGTTCTGATGGGCTGGGAATATAGGAAAATCTAAGAATGAGAATCTTGAGGTAAAATCATTTCTCGAATGGCTGTAGCTGTGGCTGGGGCGAGTAGAACACCATTGCGATAGTGTCCCGTAGCCAGAAGAACATTAGTAAAACCCGGTAATTTATCAATGATTGGCGCTGGTCTACCTTCGGGACGGGGACGCAATCCCGACCAAGTGCGGAGAACCTTAGCGGTGGCTAAATCTGGGGTAAAAGCGATCGCCTGTTGTCTGACAGCAGCTAATAATTCTTGATTTGGCGGTATTTGATCTTGCTCGTTAGGAAATTCTACCGTTGCACCGACCCAATAATCACCATTTCCCATGGGGACAATATGTACATCATTACCAGTAATCACCGGTTGAAAATCGGGATTTCCTAAACTATGTCCTAAACTCAGATATAAAGCTTGTCCCAGGACTGGACGAATATTTACTATCTGATCTAATTGTGCGGTTAAAGCCGTTGAACCTAAACCCGCAGACATGATAAACCAATCGGCGGTAACTTTACCCTCTGTAGTTTCAATAAAATTACATTTACGCGCTTCTCCCAATCCTTTTTTTATATGTAAAGGAGTTGGAGGGGGAGGAGGAGGAGTTTCTGTACCCGTAACAGACACACCAAATTTAAAATTTACACCATTGCGTTGGGCAGCATCTACTAAAGCTAAAGTTAAAGCTGTAGCATTTAATTGTAGATCTTGGGGAGAATAGACAGCGCCAATAATTTGCGGATCATTAACTTGGGGACAATATTTTTGGAGTTGTTCTTGATCCCAAATTTGTAATTCCCAACTTTGAGATTGACGAATTTCCCGCAGTTGTTCCCATTCTGAGAGGACTTCAACGCCACTTTCTAAGGGACGCTCTAGATTTTCTGATAATAGCATAACGATTCCTTGCCGATTACAAGGGATTTTCCGCCCTGTAATTGCTTCTAATTCAGGAATCAAGGTTGTATAGCGTTGAATACTACTTTCTCGCATTCGCCAAGCAATACCCTTGGTTTTACTGCTAATTATACCCATTAATACACCGAGGGCGGCACTGGTAGAACCTTGTGCTGGTTGTTTTTGCTCAAAAACAGTGATATTTAAACCTTTAACTTGGCTGAGTTCATAGGCGATCGCCGCCCCAACCACACCACAACCGATAATTACTACATTCATGGTTTTCGCGCTTGAGTCAGGGGTGAAGAATAAATAGTCTTCCTCTCCACCCTATCATTCTATTACCCTAGCATTTTGTGATCCAAGACTCGAAAGTAGCCTGGAGTTGCACAGTCTTGTCCTAAGTTATGGAGGTAGGGACTATGCCCCTACGCTCCTGGTTTTAGGTGGTCTTTTCGGGAACTAGTTCTAAGAATTTGTCAATATCGGCAAAAACTTCTTGGTATTTATTCAAAGCTAGGCTAGTATTGCCCGTAGCAGCAGCTTGATCTATTTTTACTAGATCATTTAACAAATCCTTGCTAATTTGTCGGGCTTGAGCTTGGTTTTGTTTTGCTAGGTTGGGAATGATATAGGTCATATTTAACCTAGCTTCTGTCATCGGTCCGTGAATGAAATTACCTACTTTCACCCATTCACCTGTTGTAATTAGGTTTTGGAGTTCGGGAGAGCGATCGCGTACCATCTGAATTCCTGGAACATATTCCTGAATTTTCGCAACTTCCGCTGCTGTATAAGATGGTGGTACAGTAGCAATAGTAGGACTATTACAACTAATCAAAAATGTTGCTAATAATACAAAAATCAGTGACAAAATAGAACGTTGACGCACCATAAATGGAAATTAATTTTTTGTTTGTTTACAGATTGACAGTGTTATTTTAGATCGCTATGTAATGAACTGTCAGAGCTAAATCAGGTTTTTCTGTTTTTATCTTCCCCACAGACCAACCGCATATAGGAGTATGATTGAGTGAACGCAGCCGAACAAGCCACAAACCTGGAATTTGCCAGTAAAATTGCTACGGTAGTAAATTTGTTTAAATACGAATTTCCTGATGTCAAATCTGATCTCAAACCCTGGCATAATGACCTGGAAACCAGAGAGTTAGTAGATCCAGATTCCATTGATATCGGGTTTCACTTCCCCGGTGTCAGCAAATCTTGGCGCTGTCGCAGTATTTTAATTCAAATTCGATTTTATCAAGATCCCATCACTCATCACCGTCGCGCTATTGGTGTGGAAGCCGCTGGATTTGATCATCGTGGTGAGGTTTGGCGACTTTCTACGGTGGAAACTTGGAGTTTTATCGGTGACTCTGTACCCCTGGCTGTTGTTGGGGAAAAGCTAAAACAGGTTTGTCGGCAAATTTTAGAGGTGTTTAATCAACCAAGTCAGTAAAAAAAATTAGTTTTCCTGCTTATCTAACGCCCATTCCCACCTTTGCTTTAAATCATTACAGTGGCTAGAAGGTAAAAGTCCATCATGTTGAAGTCTACCAACAACAATTCCCGGTGCAATACCAATCTCATTAGCAAACTCAATAATATTTGCTTTACTAATTTGTGGGATTGATGTCAGAAATCGTTGCAAATCTCTAGGAGGAATGAGTATATCCGCAGAGAATTTGTTCGCTTCATTCTCTTTTTCTTGAGCCTCAACAGAGACAACACCTGTTCCCTCAAGAAAGAAATCCCGCTTACCATGTAATAAAATATGACCAGTTTCGTGGAAGAATGTAAACCACAAATGATCATCAGTTTTATACCGCAAACTCAGTTGAATTAGTGCTTTGTCAGCATTCAACCAATGAGTTGCACCACTAGTTCGCGTTCTTGGCAGTTCTGGCACAAAAACCACAGCCACGCCAGCTTCCGCACACAATTGTACTAGTTTTGGCTGGAATATTTCTGGTAGTTCCACAGTTAAAGCCCGGATTTTTCGCAATGCTTCCCTAAAATTGCTTGCATTGTAGGGAGCGCAAGTAATTTCAGATGCTTCAATTTCTCCCCTACGTAACCAAGCAGATATAGCTCCAGGGTCGCTTTGAAATGCTTGAGATTTACGGAAATCTATCTGATGATTCAACCATATACCCTCCCATTGTTCAGGGGAGGCGACGGCGAAAAAATTTAGCACTTCCCGCAGTTGCTCTACTTTATCGCTATACCGACGAATCCAGCCAAATTTAATCATAGCTGTCGCAGGAATCCCTTTCAGCCAGGGTACTTGTTTTTGTAACCGCTTTTTTTCTTCCTGCTGTGCTAAAAATTCCCTATAACGTCGTTCGCGATTGTTCCAAAAACTAGCTGGTATATTAAATACTCGTTCTAACTGTAAAGCAGTTTCTGGGGTAATTGCTGCTTTACCATTAATAATTTCGTTAATTGTTTTTTTTGGTCTTCCTGTTCTTTCGGCCAGTTCTGTTTGAGTCATTCCCCGCTCTTCCAGAACTTCCAGTAAGGTATCTCCAGGGGAAGAAACTTGATCTGGATTATACCGATTTTGGATTTTACTTTCCATGTGTATTCTCCACGCTGAGTATTCTAACGGCAGTTACTTGAGTCCAGTCAATCCCACCATCTGGTTTACTAGGAATTGGTTCATTTGCTGGCTCAAATATCAGCCGATATGGATGATCCAAATCGAGCGATAATGTACCTGCTCTATCATAAAGCAATTCATGGCAACGTCCAGGGAGATTTCGCATATCTTCAAGTACATTGGCATCACGTAAATCGTCTAGCCGTTGTAGGATGCGTTTTGCTCTATCTGCACCATGTTTTTTCAATCGAAGCCTTTGGTTATTGCACTCTTCTTCAAATTTACTATTCTCGAATACAATATCCATTTTATCACGGTTTTATAAATATTGTTAACCTTAAAGGTTAAATATATTTTAGGATATGAATGCAAAAATAATAGGAATTACTCAGAAAAGAGGTTTAAATGCTTACATACTAGAACTTTTGTACTAAATCAGAGTCAGGCTCAAGATTACTCGTTATCAGTTTTGCAACTATCATCTACACAGTATGCTGATTGATAGGTTTGGGAACGCTGACCAAACAATGTATAACGATTATCCCGAATTTGTTCATAAAACCTATCTCCTGCCCATTTCATCCCCGGTAACACCCGATACGCATCTACAAATATACTACCCAAAGGCAATAGTCGCCCAATTTCCTCAGCCGCATTACTACCTTGCCAACGTTTCTCTGTGGCATTACTATCAATTAAAATCATCCCCTGTTCACAATCTATTGAAGTAATTCCCCATTGGCATAGTGTCTCTTCATCTTGCATAGAAACGTAGCGAAACAGCTTCCCTTGGTCTAAAGTTTCCAACAATTGCACTAAAGTTACACAAAGATTACAGTTGCCATCATAGATCACGCAGTAATTCATAAAATTATTAGCTATAGTATATTTTTGGTAAGTATCTTACTTTTTAGTGTGTATTTGCGAATTTGCCTGTAACTACTTTACTATATAAACAGGTGAAAAATATTTATTATCTGGTACAACAACTAACTATTAATAACAAGGTGAAATCATGACTCAAAATACCATTAATTATGTAATTCATGATGGTAATGCCCGTGGACATTATCATATGGGCTGGCTGAATAGTTATCATACATTTTCCTTCAGCAGTTTTTATGATCCCCAGCGGATGGGATTCCGTTCTTTGCGAGTAATTAATGATGATATAATTGCTGCTGGTGCAGGATTTCCCACTCATGGACATAAAAATATGGAAATTCTTACTTATGTTTTATCAGGTGCTGTCGAACATAAGGACAGTTTAGGCACAGGTTCGGTAATTCTTCCTGGAGAAGTACAGGTTATGAGTGCGGGAACTGGAATTATGCACAGTGAATTTAATCCTTCTCAAATTGAAGAATTACACCTACTGCAAATCTGGATTCTACCAAATCAGCAAGGACTAAAACCTAGATATGAACAAAAAGCTTTTCCTATAGAAGAGAAGCAGGGAAAACTGCTGTTAATTGCGGCTGAAGATGGACGAGATGGGGCTGTAATTATTCACCAAGATGTCTATTTATATGCGGGAATTTTAGCACAAGGTGATGTCGTAAATTATCACGTTCAAAATCATCGTTATGCTTGGTTACAAATAGCTAAAGGTGAAGTTATGTTTAATAATCATGAATTAAAAGCAGGAGATGGTGTAGAAATTACAGGAGAAGAAAAATTAACAATTAGCAGTAATTCAAGTGGGGAAATATTACTGTTTGATTTAGCTTAGACTATAAAAATAATCCTATTTAATTTGTGAACATTGCTAAACTCAGATACCCAAATTATCTAAAAAGTTGGGAATCTTGTTTTTGATAACTAATTTAGGTTTAGAGTTGCTAAAGCAGTAATTAGGAAATATTCAAACTTTGTGAAATCAAAAATTCTCAAATCTGAATTTTTGATTGTGAATTATTAGACATTCTAAAATAGAAAGTATCTTTGTGCCATTGGTAAAATCGTTGCCGGTTCACAAGTTAATAATTCACCATTTGCACGAACTTCGTAGGTTTCAGAATTTACTTCAATGTCAGGTAAAGCATCATTTAATCTCATGTCTCGTTTAGTAATTTGACGAGTTCCTGAAACAGCAATTGCTAACTTTTTCAACCCTAATTGTTGAGGAATTTCTCTTTCTAAAGCTGCTTGAGAAACAAAAGTTAATGATGTCGCATTTCTTGCACCGGCAAAACTGCCAAACATAGGACGCATATATACAGGTTGAGGTGTAGGAATACTGGCATTTGCATCGCCCATTTGTGACCATGCAATCATGCCTCCTTTAATGACAATTTCCGGTTTTACACCAAAAAATGCCGGTTTCCACAAACATAAATCCGCTAATTTTCCCGCTTCTACAGACCCCACATATTCAGAAATTCCATGAGTAATTGCTGGATTAATAGTGTATTTAGCTACATATCTTTTTGCTCGAAAATTGTCTGCATTGCTATCATTACCAAGACTTCCACGTTGAATTTTCATTTTATGGGCGGTTTGCCAAGTTCTAATTATTACTTCACCGACGCGCCCCATTGCTTGGGAATCGGAAGCAATCATACTAAACGCGCCTAAATCGTGGAGAATATCCTCAGCAGCAATAGTTTCTCTACGGATACGAGACTCAGCAAAAGATACATCTTCAGGAATAGCGGGGTCAAGATGATGACACACCATTAACATATCTAAGTGTTCATCTAGGGTGTTGACTGTGTAAGGACGGGTAGGGTTGGTGGAAGAGGGTAAAACGTTACTTTGTCCGCAAACTTTAATAATGTCTGGTGCGTGTCCTCCTCCCGCCCCCTCCGTGTGGTAAGTGTGAATAGCACGATGTTTAAAAGCCGTAATAGTATCTTCGACAAATCCGGCTTCGTTGAGAGTATCAGTGTGAATTGCTACCTGGATATCATATTCATCAGCCACAGTTAAACAAGTATCAATTGTGGCGGGAGTAGTTCCCCAGTCTTCATGAAGTTTTAACCCCATCACCCCAGCTTCAATTTGTTCTATCAGTCCTTGGGGTTGACTAGTATTACCTTTTCCTAAAAATCCTAAATTGACAGGGAAAGCGTCAGCAGCTTGCAACATTCTGTAAATATTCCATGGTCCTGGAGTACAAGTTGTGGCATTTGTTCCCGTAGCTGGTCCTGTACCACCACCGATCATTGTTGTAATACCTGATGCAATAGCTACTTCAATTTGTTGGGGACAGATAAAATGGATATGGGTATCAATTCCTCCCGCAGTGAGAATCATTCCTTCTCCAGCTAAAGCTTCCGTTCCCGGTCCAATAATGATATCTATATTATCTTGAATATAGGGATTTCCGGCTTTACCAATTTTGTAAATTTTACCATTTTTAATCCCAATATCTGCTTTGACAATACCCCACCAATCGAGAATTAAAGCATTAGTAATAACTAAATCTACCGCACCATCACTATTAGAAATTGGAGATTGTCCCATACCATCTCTAATCACTTTTCCTCCCCCAAATTTCACTTCATCTCCATAATTTGTGAAGTCTTTTTCTACTTCAATAAATAATTCTGTGTCTGCTAATCTAATTCTGTCTCCTACTGTTGGTCCGTAGGTTTCAGCGTAGGCTTGGCGGTTCATTTTGTATGACATATTTTTATCCTTTTTTTATTACGCTTAAGGCGCAGAGGCGCGGAGAGAATTTTATAGGCTTCCGTTAATTTTGTTGTTGAAGCCGTAGATTTGGCGGCTACCAACTAGGGGAATTAATGTGATTTCTTTTTCGTCTCCTGGTTCAAATCTGACTGCTGTTCCTGCGGGGATATCTAATCTCATTCCTCGCGCTTTTTCTCTGTCGAATTTTAAAGCGGTATTGACTTCATAAAAGTGAAAATGTGAACCGATTTGAATTGGTCTATCTCCTGTATTTGCTACTATTAATTTTGTTGTTGGACGATTTGCATTTAATTCTATTTCTCCTGTTGGGGTAATAATTTCTCCGGGAATCATAATTTTTTCCTTTGCTTAAAATTTATCTAATTGGATTATGTACAGTTACCAACTTAGTTCCGTCAGGAAAAGTGGCTTCTACCTGAACATCATGAATCATTTCTGGTACACCTTCCATAACATCATTATAAGTTAATAATGTTGTCCCATAACTCATTAAATCTGCTACAGTTTGACCATCTCTTGCGCCTTCTAAAATAGCAGCAGAAATAAAAGCCACTGCTTCAGGATAATTCAATTTTAAACCTCTATTTTTCCGTCTTTCTGCGACTAAAGCAGCAGTAAAAATTAATAATTTATCTTTTTCCTGGGGTGTAAGTTGCATTTTTCTTTCCTCCGTGTTCTCTGTGCTGGTTAGTTTAAATTTGCCATACTCTAGGAATACAATTACCACGATTTTGATAATTTATTCGTAAATTTTGCCAAATATTTGTAAACCAATTTCTCACTTCTGATATAGAATTACCTCGATAGCGACATAAAAATCCTTGTTGTAAGCGAGTTACTCCAGCAAAATTATTTTCAATTATTAAAAAACGGGCTTTGTCAATTATTTCTTCAGAAACGGAATTTCCTAACCAAATTAAAGTTCCCAGAACGGGGTTTCCTCCTAACCCGTGGGGACTGTGAAATACTTCTTCATTACCAGGGATGATTTGTCTATCAATCCATAATGGTATACCATTTTGCCATATTTCTGTGTGCGATCGCATCTCTCCCTCTAAAAATTTTTCACCTCTAGCACTGCGCCCAAATCGCATAATTTCCCAGCCTAAATAATTCGCATTTTTAGCTAATTCTATCCGCAAATCTTGACTATAAATTGCCCCATTAAATAAAATAGTTTCTTGGGGTAAATATTCTAAATGAGCATGATCATCAACTTGGATATTGACAATTTGTCTTGCTGGTAAGCCCTGACTACGATATATTTTACTTGCGGCTGCGGTGGTAATTAGGACGTTTGTCTGGGGTTGGAGGTGAATATCAGATGTCAAGCGATCGCCACCCACAATGCCCCCAGCCGTGTGTAAAATCACAGTATGACAAATTTCTTGTCCTTCAGGGTAAAAGGGGCGTTGTACCTTCAAAGGTGCTTGATGGTGAGTATAAATTAACCGCGTAGAATCTTGGGAATTAGCATAGACTAAGTTAAGTTTGCCATGCCAAGCCTTGACCATATATGAGTTATCAATCATTAGTGTTAAATGTTAAGATTTTAATAATCTTTTCCAAGTTGTACATTGGTATTAATGATATGCAGATACTATTGAGAATTTTAAGGCGTATATTCAGCAGACTGATGATAAAAAAGTAAAAAGCGCGACCCCAATCGACTTGTAAAAGAGAGGGGACTTGATTTTCCGGTTTTTTATTTTCTCGTTCTCTGGTTTCCTCATGCTCTTCCTCCTTGGCAAGGGGTAATCTTGGGATATCAAAATAAATCCCATTCTATTGATCTTCATATCATAACATAACTTTATCATAAAACATCAGAACAAGAAAATGATCGCTTTATCAAAGTACAGGGGATTAAAAAGATGGCTGATTTAGTGTATATTAATAATTGACAAAATCATTAAAGGATAATTTATCCCATGAACAAATTATTAGATGAAACCCTATCTAGGGAAATTGCGAAAACCATCAAAAGTAAAGCTAAAAAACCTTTTGATAATGCCTATAAAGCTGTTCTCATTACCGAAGGTGCAAAGTATGTTCAAGGCTTTTTAGTATTTGCGGGTCAACCATATAAACCAGTGGAACATGGTTGGATTGAAGTTAATAATGTTATTATTGATCCAACACTGCCTTATTTGCCAAAAAATCACCAGGAATTTTATTATTTTCCCGCTGAAAGTCTCAGTAGTAAAAAGCTTAAAGCCATTGTTGAAGAATCTAAGGAAGATTATCCAGAAGATGATCCTTTACCTATTTATGGAAAAGCCCCTTATGATTATTATGGTGATGTAATGTTAGGAGGTGTAGAATATTTGGCAGCTTATCAAGCAGCACAAGCTAAATGTCAAGAAATCAATGACTTAAATTTTGAGAAAAATTAGTACCCAGGGCAGAATTTCAAATTATTTTCCTTCTGTATCTTGAATTTATGAGCATCTTACCATCTCCAACTAAATCCAATTCCGAATACCGTCCTCGAGAAAATGACTGGCGGTTATTTTCGCGCTTAATACCTTATGGTCGTCGTCATGGAAAACTATTAGCATTATCCATGTTCCTGCTTGTTCCTATTGCTGTTGCTAGTGCTATTAAACCCCTATTAGTAGGACAAGCAATTTCTTTAATTAGGCAAGAACCTAATACATATCAATTCCTGCAAAATATGCCCTTATGGCAAGGTTTAAATATTCTCATTGGGATGTTACTAATTGCAACTAGTGTCCGCTTAATATTAACAGGTGTTCAAGGTTATTTAGTTCAAAAATTAGGACAAAAAATTACAGCGGCTATTCGTGAGGATTTATTTCATCATGTAACATCTTTATCTGTACGCTTTTTTGACAGCACACCTGTAGGTAAATTAATTACTAGACTAACTAGTGATGTAGAAAGCTTAGGAGATGTTTTTTCCACTGGGGCTGTAGGCATTATTTCTGATTTATTGTCCATGATAGTCATAGTTGGTTTGATGTTTTCAATTCAATCACAACTTGCTTCCTTATTAGTATTGATTCTGATTCCAGTAACTTGGTTGATAATTTATTTTCAACAGCAGTATAGAGACGCTAATTATAAAACCAGAGAAGAACTTTCTGGACTCAATTCTCAACTGCAAGAAAATATTATCGGTATTAATGTAGTCCAATTATTTCGCCGCGAAAAATTTAATGCCGAATTATTTCGAGTTACCAATCAAAATTATGTCAAACAAGTAGATAATAGTATTTGGTATGATTCAGCAGTTTCGGCAACTTTAGAATGGGTTGGTTTAGTAGCAATTGCTGGAGTATTATGGTTAGGTAGTGGGTTACTTTTAGAGAGACAAATATCTTTTGGGATTTTATCAGCATTTATTTTATATGCCCAACAATTTTTTGAACCATTACGGAATTTTGCCGAAAAATTTACGGTAATTCAATCTGGTTTCACCGCTATTGAACGGGTAGTAAATATTTTGGAAGAACCTATCGAAATTAAAGATTACCCTCAACCAGAAAGTACCAGGGTGGATTTTGAATTGGGCTATATTAATGAGATAGTTGCTAGGTTAGAATCTCAAGAGTTTACTCCCATACCGACTTTAGGGGAAATTAAGTTTGAAAATGTTTACTTTGCTTATAAAAATGATGATTACGTCATTAAAAATTTAAACTTTACCATTCACCCAGGGGAAAAGATAGCTTTAGTTGGTCCAACGGGTGCGGGTAAAAGTTCAATTATTCGTCTGTTGTGTCGTCTTTATGAACCAACTCAAGGACGTATTCTCATTGACGGTGTGGATATCCGCAAGATTCCCCAAATAGAACTACGACGTTATATGAGTGTGATTTTGCAAGAGGCATTTTTGTTTGCTGGTGATGTTAAAAGTAATATTACTTTAGGTGATAATTACAGTTTTGCAGAAATTCAACAAGCCGCAGAAAAAACGAATGTGGCCACATTTATTAACCAATTACCTCACGGTTATGATACTCAATTACGAGAACGGGCGACTAATCTTTCTAGTGGACAAAAACAACTTTTAGCCTTTGCGCGGGCGGCTATTCGTAACCCGCAAATTTTAGTTTTAGATGAAGCTACAGCTAGTTTAGATGTAGGAACAGAAGCCTTAGTTCAAGAAGCTTTAAATAAGTTGTTAATCAAACGAACTTCAATTATTATTGCTCACCGTCTATCTACAATTCGTAATGTAGACCAAATTTTTGTGTTGAAACGGGGAGAATTAATTGAACAGGGAAGTCATGAAGAATTATTACAACAACAAGGATTTTATGCGACCTTGCACAATTTACAAATGTTAAAAGCTTAACAACGGGTGTGAAAACTCTTGTTTAAGCACCTGGTTTTGGCGACAAAAGTTCTAGAATGAAAGACAAATCCAAATAAACAGACTTCATGCGTATTTCTCTAAACTGGTTACAAGAACTCGTAGAAATCAAACTCACCCCAGAAGAACTAGCAGAAACCTTGACAATGGCCGGGTTTGAAGTAGAAGATATAGAAGACCGTCGCACTTGGGCCGCGGGGGTAGTTGTGGGGAAAGTCCTGGAACGTCAACCCCACCCCAACGCAGATAAATTAAGCGTTTGTACCGTAGATATTGGCGCTGCTGAGACTGTGAATATCGTTTGTGGCGCGGCGAACGTCCGCTCAGATATCTATGTTCCCGTAGCAACCACAGGAACTTATTTACCCAACATTGATTTAAAAATCAAACCCGCAAAACTGCGCGGTATTCCCTCTAATGGAATGATATGTTCCTT